>Ga0316202_10000153_pt1 | contig 103703 bp, 71 predicted proteins | sample 3monrhotite_MG_FD_204934 | JGI IMG/M metagenome (GOLD analysis project Ga0316202, IMG submission 204934) | Microbial mat bacterial communities from mineral coupon in-situ incubated in ocean water Damariscotta River, Maine, United States -... | ecosystem: Environmental > Aquatic > Marine >... | reverse complement strand
AGCACGCGCTCCACGAGATCCACGAGCGGGGTGGCGCTTTCGCAGGTCGCGACGCCGTGCTCCGCCTGGACCCCTTCTCCGCGCCCACCACGGCTCGAGGCGGTCCCAGCTTCGGCCTCATTCCGGCTCTGACGAACGCCAGCGCCGAGGACAAGGCGGACCTCAAGGCCTGGCGCGCGGAGACGCGGGCGGCCTTCTACGCCTGGCAGGCCGGCAAGGACCCCGTGTTCCCCCGAGGGGCCTGGCTCATGCCGCACAAATACAAGGCGCGCGTCGCGCCCTCCTAGCTCACCCTCAGCGCAGATCACCTCAGCGGGGCCTAGCCCCGCTGCCTCCACGTACAGGCACTTCCAGAAGGAGCCGATTTCGGGCCTCGATCCCCCGGAGTGCTCGGCCAATCGGGGTGGATCGTCCACAGAACATGCTCGTCCAAGGCCGCGCTCGGAGCGTCCGGGAGGGACATGGGGGCGGACCCTGGGTCGGCTGGAGGCCTTGCGTTAGGGGGCCTGGAGGCTAGGGGCCCACCTCGTGGAGGAGGTGGCCCGGCACGCCGTGCCCTAGGAGGGAGGGGGTGACGCGGAGCTGGTGAACTGCGGAAGCGCGCCGCCAACCTCTGTCTGGACTCCAGTCCCAGGAGCGACCCTTGGTGTCGTGGCCGGCGAGGAGCCGGCTAGAGGTGGGGCCCACGGCCACCAGTCGGACACCCGCAGGAGGCTGGGATCTGGCGACGCGAAAGCCACTCCGGTCGTCGTTGATCTGGACTACGCGACCTCGCGCGTCGAGGGCCAGGAGCCGCTCTCGGCCAGCCAGCTGAACCTGAGCTAGGAAGGTCGCGCGGAGATGACGCGTCCCGGTGGGGCGAGTCACGCCACCACCCGTGTCGGGGCCCACCCAAGACAGACGGCCGCTCCGGGCGACTCCCCAGACCCCTCGCCGCCAGGGAACGACTTGGACGATCTCGCCGACGCGGTCCTGAGGGAAGACGCCGCTGTCGAGGTATTCGTTGCCGTCGCTGCCACGCGCCTGGACTAGGTATCCAGCGTCGAGGCCGAACTCACTGAGCCCGCTGAGGGACACACGTCGGGGGACTATGAAGGCATGCCGAGGCTGGAGGACGCCGCGGATCAAGAGGAGCGGAGTCAACTCGCGAGGCTTTATGGCATTCACCTCACGGGAGAGCTGACCAGGCCCCTTCTCCTGGAGCAAGCAGCGGATCAGCGTCGTGGTCCGGGGAACGAATTCCTGGAAATACGAGGGCGCAGGAGTCCCGAGGAAGCCAGGGACCTGGACACGGACACCCTCGTAGTGCGCACGCATTGGGAGACAATATTTCGGGTAGCTCGAGCAGCTCTGGAGAGAGACGACCTGGTGCGCCTTGCGCCCTAGGCCGTAGAAGCGCTGGGCCAGGTCTGGAGCGCCACGACCGAGGCGAAAGCGCGAGTAGCGCGTCTTGCCCTCGCTCAGGTAATACGACCCAGTGTCCTTGTTGGAGTGACCCACGAAGAGGACGACGTCGGCCTGGGCGAAACCCTCCACGAACCCTACGACGGCCCGGCGAACCTCCGGCCCCGCCTTGCTGCCGCCGGCCACGCGGAGCCGGACCCGGACCCGCTGGCCTGCCAAGGTCACCGAGCGCTCGTAGAGCGTCTGAGAGGGGGAGCGCCGCTCGCGCTGGAGCCGGAATCCAAGCCGCTCCAGCTCGCGGCGGAATCCAGCCAGAATCTGGCCCGAGTAGCGCTCCCCCGACTCGCGGTCGAGAGAGTTTCCCGCGACGACCACGACGTCGAGGTAGCCGTCGGCGATCAGGGCCCGGTAGTGATCCCTGGCGCTGCGCAAGGGGGAGACCGGATCTAGGATCCGAGTCCAAGGTCGACGTGGGACGAGGGGACGGAGCTCCGCGAGGCGAGCCTGGACCCAGGCCCGCCCCTCAGCGTCGAGGTGCCGCGCGAGGTTCGGGCGGAGGGGCGCTATGTAGTCGGGACCGCGGGGAGCCGTCTGATGGAGTCCGCAGAACAGAGACACGAGTCGGGCCGCTCGGCGACGAGCCTGAGTTGAAGACCTGCCACCCGCGAGCTCGTTGAGGACCTCGGCGGCGCTGAAGCGCCGACTAAACGCACCGCTGCCTGGGTCGAAGCGCGAGCCGAGGCTCCCCCTCCAGAGGCCGGACCCCTCGAGGAAGACCTCCGGCACACCATCCAGGTGTGGGTAGAGCCAGCGGCGCTCGCCTCCCTCCTCGCCGAGGTAGCGCAGGGCCTGCCCCCCGATCCAGCGAGTCTCGCCCGCCCGAGGGGGCGCCTCCTCGCTAGCTCTCGTCGCGCTCGGACTGAGACCAAGGAAGAAGATCAAGACCAGGTGCCAGCGCAACGCCATCCCTCATGACACGGACGACTTGGAGTCTGAGTTCCCCCTGCTCCGACACGAGAGCGATCCTCTCGTCACCAGGAGTCCGAAGGTCCAAGCTGGGAGCGACCAGGATCTGGATCCGGCTAGCCCAAACGTAGAAGGGCAGGACAGGCGAGCGGACTTGCTCGAGTCGACCGGAGTTCGGCCTAGGTGCAGCGCTGGCGGGAGGGGTGCTCACACGAAAGAAGGGGTGGGCGCGCCAAGCGCACCCACCCCCACGTTTTGCGGTTTCGCTGCCCTAGGTTAGGGCTTCTTGCAGCCGAACTTCCCGCGGTACTGCTTGAGTCCAGCGTTGATCGCGTCGTCCACGGCGATGGGGTGGAGCCAGACGTCCGAGCCGAAGTCGGCCTTGCCCTCACCCTTGAGGGGCTGCCCGAGCATTCGACGGAGCTCGTTGGCGCCGCCCTCGGCGGCCTTGATGTCGGCCTCCTTCGCGTTTCGGTCAATGATCGCGCGACCGAGGTAGAGCTTCACGAAATCCTTGCTGACGGGGATCTTGATCTCACCTCCCTCGTTGTCCTCACTCTCGTCGCTGAGGTCGTCGGAGTCGTCCTCCCAAGCGTCGACCTTCAGCCGGAGGTTGAACTCGCAATAGTCCGAGTGCACGTTCCCGGAGAGGAGGTTCTTGGCCATCGTGAGCTTCTTGATCGCGGACTTGTTGCCGTTCATGACGCCGAACATGTCCGAGCAAGCGAACACGTTGCCCGTCGCGACGACGTTGGTGTCCGAGTCCATTCGGAAGGCGTGACCGCTGTCGCTAGAAGGCGGATCCGACTTCCAGGTGAAGAGGACGGTGTTGTTCTTGATGACGTGGGTCGGCTGTCCCTTGGAGCTTCGCGGGTGGAAGGCCGTGTAGGCGAAGATCCCGACCCCGGTGTTGTTGACTACGAGGTTGTTCTCGACGACGCAGGCAGAGTCTTGGGCACCCCACATCGAGATCACGCCCGTCTTTGGGCTGCCCGCGACGTTAACGACGACGCAGTTCTTGATCGTGGCCTTGCCATAGATCGGCGCGTAGACCGAGATCCCAGCGCCGTCAGGCGTGGGCATTTCGCCCTTCTTGGGGTCCGCCATTCGGTGGATCTTGACCTTGTCCTTGCCGACGTAGCGGTTCCGACCCTTGTTGTCGATGATGATCCCGTCGATCAAGACGTGGTACTCGATCTTCTCCTTCGAGCGAAGGACCCGCATCTTCTCGGTCCGGTTCCACTTGTTGATGTCGATCTTGATCCGGGTGCCGCCCTTGAAGTTCTTGGACTTGTTGACGCCCGAGAAGATCGTCTTGTGGGCGCCCCAGGGGTCGCGCTTGCTGAAGTCGTCGCTGTAGCCGCCGATGATGCTGATCGGAACGGTGACAGTGAACTGGCCGACCTCACCCCTGCCGAGGTAGGTCCCGCCTGCGACGTGAATCGTGTCGCCCGCGACGACCTTCTTGAGGACGTTGCCTAGGTTCTTGGCGGGCTTCTTCTTGGTGCCCTTCTTGCCCTTGCCGCGCGCAGCCGAGACGTAGTAGTCCTTGGCGCAGGCCGGTGAAGCCATGAGGCAGAGGGCTCCGAGAAGAGCCAGAGTACTGAGACGTTTCATCATTCTCCCTTTGATGTCGTGACTTAGCTGTATGTCCCTATTGGACGTGTTTGGGTGATGCGCCATAGACGTGCGCGGCTGGCACTGCGGGCAAGAGTGGCGACTTGGGGTCATAGGTCAGTCGAGGAGCGTAGACCTCGAGCTTGGGGGTCTCAGCCTCTCCCTCTGGCTTTCCGAGGAGCCGTTCGAGGGCCTGTTTCCAGGTCTCGTCGACCCCAGGCGCCCCCTTCGAGCCGACGAGGCTCAGGGCCAGCCCTGGCGAGATCGAGACGTTGCCCTCGACCTCCTTCACGGCTTCAGCCGTGTCTAGCTTGTCCGCCGTGAAGAGCCGCAGCTTCCCCTCTTCGAAGGCCAAGAGCGCGGCGGCCCCTGGCGTCGAGTCCTGGTTCACGAGTCCATTACCGACAAAGTTGTTTCGGCGTAGGACCAGCGCTGGTGCCTTCTGAGGGACCTGGATCGCCGCTCCGAGGTTGGCGTAGAACAGGCAGTCGCGGACAGTGACCTTGGCGACTTCAGCTTCGGTTCCAAGCTGGATCGCCGCCGCGCTAGGTGTCTTCTCGTCCGAGGTCGCGAGCCAGTTGAGGACGAAGGAGCAGCGCGCGACCTCGATCTCGGCAATCCTCCCGCTCTCGCTGTCGGACGAGCCGAGATAGAGCGGGACCACGCAGTTGAGGAACACGCAGTTGAAGAGTCGGAACTTGACGTCCTCGCCAGCCGGACGCAGCTCGAGCTTCAGCGCGCGCTCGGGGCTATTGAGGAACACGCAGTTGCGCAGCTCGAAGGCGCCGACGCGGGTGTTGCCGAGGCCGAGGATCGTGTGGGCCGCCGTCCCGCTGCCTTTCAGCAGCGAGCCGCTGGCCTTGTCGTAGTTGTTGGAGCTTCCGACGTCGCACAAGAGGCCGTCGAGGACGAGGGACTTGAGCTCCTTCTGAGCTTCCGCCGGCTTCGGTTGAGAAGGGTGAAGCTGGATCAGAGGAGCGCTGCGGGTCTGGACCGTGAGGATCCGGGTCGGGGTCCCGAAGGGATCCCGGTTCTTGAAGTCAGCGCTGTAGCCGCCCTCGATCCGAAGCTCCGCGTCTTTGTTGCTGAGGGCTGGGAACTGATAGGCGCCCGAGCCCAAGTCGCCTGTGTAGTCGCCAGCCGCGAGCTTGAGGACGACGGTCACCTCGCCGCCCTTGGCCAGGATCTTCTTGGCGACCCGCACCCCCTTGGTCAGGCTCTTGGCCCACTTGGCGCCCTCACCCTTGGCCAGCGCCGCGCCAGCGGCCTTGTCGCCGCCGATCGGAACCACGAACTCGTCGGCGGCCGCTGAGGTCGCCAGGAGGCCTGCGAGGAGGCCCGCCAGGAGCGAGGCTTTCATGAGATTTCCCTTAGGTAGAGCGGGCTGGGGAGCGGGAAGATACTTGATCTCGCCTCGGCTCGCGCTCGTCGGTCGCGCCGCTGGCCGCGGCTCTTCAGTCCAAGGCTGGCTAGACGTCCAGATCCTCGAGGGTCAGGCCGCCCGTGGACTGCTCGATGGCCGCGAAACGGTGCTCGGCGTCGCGCCCCATGAGCTCCTTGATCGTCCGATCCGCGTCCCAGTAGTCGTCCATGGTGACTTGGTAGAGGGTCCGGTTCTTGGGCTTCATCGTGGTGTCCGCCAGGGTGGTGGCGTTCATTTCACCGAGACCCTTGAAGCGGCTGATCTTGGGCTTCCGGTTCTTGCGGTGCTTCTTGAGGATCTGGTCCCGCTCTTGGTCGTTCGAGGCCCAGTAGGTCTCCTTGCCGAGCTCGATCCGGAACAAGGGCGGGCGGCCCAAGAAGAGCTTCCCGGCCAAGATCAGCTTGTGCATGTAGCGGTAGAAGAAGGTCAGGAGCAGGATCGTGATGTGGTCTCCGTCGGGGTCGGCGTCCATCAGCAGGATCACCTTTCCGTAGTTGAGCTTGTCCACGTCGCAGTCCGCGCCGATCCCACAGCCCAGGGCTCGGATCACGTCCGAGAGCTCACGGTTCTCCAAGACCCGCTTGAGCGTCGCTTGCTCGGCGTTGAGGACCTTTCCTCGGAGCGGGAGCACGGCCTGGGTCTTGACGTCGCGCCCTTGGCGGGCGGAGCCACCGGCGCTGTCACCCTCGACGATGAAGATCTCGCACTTCTCAGGGGTCCTCGAGGAGCACTGAGCCAGCTTGCCCGGCAGCTCGCGACGCCCCTTGCGCCCCTTGGAGCGAACAGCCGTCGCGGCGGTTCGCTTGGCCTGACGCGCCCGGGCCGCGAGTTCGACGCGCGCCACAACCATGTCGGCAATGGACGTCTTCTCGTTGAACCAGCGCTCAAGGGCGGGTCGGAGGGCCCCCTCGACGGCGGAGGAAGCGTCGGGGTTGTTCAGCTTGGCCTTGGTCTGACCCTGGAATTGGGGCTCGGCCAAGAAGTAGGACACGACCGAGAAGAGGCCCTCGCGCATGTCGTCGTTGGTGACCTTGAGGCCCTTGGCGAAGGACTTCTTGTGGGTGCTCATGTAGTTGCGGATCGCCTTGGCGACCGCCGAGCGGAACCCGCTGACGTGAGTTCCGTGGGAGGGAGTCACGACGCCGTTGACGTAGCTCCGAACCCGCTCGTCCGTGCCCTCGGTCCAGGTCAGGACGACCTCGAGCTTGCCGCCCGCGTCCTCGTCCTCGTATTCGTAGCTGAGTTCGAAGGGCTCAGGCACGCTGGGGCGGATCCCCTGCTGGCGCAGTCCGCGCTCGAGGAGGGCCGCGATCCCCCGGTTCTGGAGGAACTTCTTGGTCTCTCCCGTGGCCTCGTCGGTGAAGAAGAAGCGGACGCCCTTGTGGACGAAGGAGCGGTTGTCGAGGTCCTCGAACACGCGCGCCGGATCGAAGCGGGCCCGCTTGCCGAAGATATCGGGGTCGGGCGTGAAGCTGATCTTGGTCCCGGTCTGATCCGTCTTCTTGCCCTTCTTGAGCTTGCCCTGGGGCGTCCCGCGCGAGAAGGACTGGGTCCAGGTGTAGCCCTCACGGTAGATCTCGACCTCGAGGTGCTCGCTGAGCGCGTTGACGACGCTCGAACCGACGCCGTGCAGACCGCCCGCGCGGGCGTAGCTCTTGTTGGAGAACTTGCCGCCGGCGTGGAGCGTGGTCAGGATCACCGTCACGGCTGGGATCTTGGCTCGCGGGTGCATGTCGACCGGGATTCCGCGACCGTCGTCAATCACGGACAAGGTCCGGCGGTCTGCCGAGAGCGAGACCGAGATAGAGGAGCCGTGGCCGTTCATGGCCTCGTCGACTGAGTTGTCGACGATCTCCGAGATCAAGTGGTGGAGGCCGTCCTTGCCCACGCCGCCGATATACATCGCGGGTCGCTTGCGGACAGGCTCGAGGCCCTCGAGGACGGTGATGTCCTTGGCGCTGTAGTTCTTAGCCATGGCTACGCCTCCTCATCCTCGGGCAACTCATAGAGCTCCCAGGTCGGCGGGGCCGCGTTGCGGAAGTAGTAGCGCGAGATGACCTCCTTGCCCTTGGAGCCGATCGGTCCCTTGGGCACCGTCCGCCGGGTCAAGCTCGTCGTCCCACCCCGGGTCGTCTCTAGGGTCAGGTTCTTGCGCGTCGTCATTCCGACCAGGCCGTCGTCCTTCTTGGCGGCCAACACGATCGCTCGCTTGCCACGTCCGACGCCCGCCAGGAGCGGGATCTCGTCAATGTCTATGCAGAGCGCGCGTCCTCGAATCGAGGCCACGATCACGGTCGTGGCGTCAGCCTCAGGTGACTCGACGCCGACGACTCGGCCTTCCTTGCCGACCTTGGCGTAGCGACGCCCGGACTTGGTCGAGGGCTCGAGGTAGGGCTCGATCGCGCAGCGGGAGATGTTGCCGTTGCTGCTCGCTACGACCAGCCCGCGCTCGGGAGCCATTAGGAGGCGCGGGTCGCTGCTGATCACTTGGATGACCCGCTCGCCGTCCTTGAAGTTGAAGATCGCTTGGATCGGGTCGCCGAAGCCGGTCGTGGGGGGGACGTCGTTGATCCGGAGCGTGTAGCAGGTCCCCGTCGAGGTCAGGAAGAGGACGCAGGCCACGGTCGAGCCCTGGACTACGAACTCGATCTCGTCGTTCTTCTGAACCCGGACCTTGTCGAAGTCCTCGACTCGCTTGAGCCGCTTGATCCGCCCAGCCTTGGTCACGATGACGTGGGTGTCTTCGCGGCGAATCAGGGCGTTGGGGTCGAACTCGTGCTCCTCGTCGTCGGCCACCAGCTTGGTCCGCCGCTTGTCGCCCTTGTAGGCCTTGAGGTAGGTCTCGAGCTCCTTCTTGATCTCGGCCCAGCGGAGCTTCTCGCTCTTGAGGAGCCTCCCGAGGCGCTTGGACTCCTTGGTCTTGACCTTGAGCTCCTCCTCCAGCTTCTTGACCTCGAGCTGCGCCAGGCGATAGAGCTGGATCTCCAGCACGGCGTTGGCCTGGATCTCGTCGAGCTTGAAGCGCTTCATCAGCTTCTCGCGCGCGTCGGCCTTGTCCTTGGACTTCCGAATGATCTTGATCGCCTCGTCCACCTTGGACATGACGGCCAGGTAGCCCTCGAGGATGTGGATCCGCTCGTCGAGCTTCCGCTTCCTAAAGGCCAGCGAGCGGGTGTAGGTCACCAGGCGCGAGTCGAGCCAGGAGCGGAGGAGCTCCTGGAGGTTCAGGTGCCGCTTGGGCTGGGCGATCTCTCCCTCTTCGCCGGGGACGAGGGCGGTCAGGTTGACCCCAAAGCTCGTCTGGAGGGGGGTCTTGCGATAGACGACGGACATGATCAGGGCCGCGTCGGCGTCCCGCTCGATCTCGAGGACGACCCGCAGCCCCGTCTCGTCCGAAGTCTGGTCCGAGACGTCGACGACGCCGGGGAGCTTTCGGGTGTCTATGAGCTCGCCGATCTTGGTCGTGATCTGGGAGGTGTTGGTCCCGTAGGGGATCGAGTCGACGACGATGTAGCGCGGGACGATCCGCTGTCGCTTCGTCTCCTTGGCGCCCTCCTCCTCGTGATAGGTCCCGCGGACCTTCAGCGAACCATGCCCCGTCTCGTAGACCTTGCGGATCTCGTCCTTGGTCGCGAGGAGCTCTCCGCCGGTCGGGAAGTCGGGTCCCTTGACGTAGCGCATCAGCTGGGCGACGGAGCTCTCGGGCTTGTCGATCAAGGCGATGGTGGCCTTGAGGGTCTCGCCCATGTGGTGGGGCGGCATGTTGGTCGCCATCCCGACCGCGATCCCCGAGGAGCCGTTGAGGAGCAAGAGAGGGAGCGGAGTCGGGAGCGAGACGGGCTCGGTGGCGGCCTCGTCGTAGGTCGGGCGGACGTCGACGGTCTCTTCGTGGAGGGTCTCCATCAGGGCCGCGCCGAGGGGAGTCAGCTTGGCCTCGGTGTATCGCTGAGCCGCGGCGTTGTCGCCCGAGATCGCGCCGAAGTTGCCCTGTCCGTCAACGAGGGGGTAGCGGAGCGAGTGGTCCTGAGCCATTCGGACCATGGCCTCGTAGATCGACTGGTCTCCGTGGGGGTGGTAGTTACCTATGACCTGACCGACGACCTTGGCCGACTTCATGTATTTGCCGTCGGGCCGGAGGTGGAGGTCGTTCTGCATGGCGTAGAGGATCCGCCGGTGGACGGGCTTCAGCCCATCCCGCACGTCGGGCAGAGCGCGCGCGGTGATCACGCTCACCGCATAGCGGATGAAGCGTTCCTTCGTGGCGGCGGCCAGTTCGACGGTCTCGAGCGTCTCAGCCAAGGGTGTCCTCCTAGAGGGTCGTTTCGCCGGTTCTGGGGCGAATCGGGGGAGGGACCTTACCGAGCGCCACGGACGGATCCAACCGAGCGTGCCAACGAGGCTTGCCAGCCCCGCGTCGGGCGCGTTGGATACGGCCCGTGAGCCGGACCTTCCTCATCGACGCCTACAACCTGATGCACGTCGTGCCGGAGCTGGAGTTCGCCCGCGGCCGCTTCCCCGCCTCACGGCGTCTGATTCGCCGTCTGGCGACTTGGGCCGAGGGCCGCCAGGAGCGAGTCGTGCTCGTGTTCGACGGCGCGCGCCCTCACGAGCTGCCTTCACCAGGGCGACTCGAGGTCCGCTTCATGGACGACCGGGCAGACGACGACCTCAAGCTCCTCCTCGAGCGACCGGGGCGCCACACCCTGGTCTCGGCCGACGGCGAGATCGTGGCGCGGGCGCGGGCCCTGAATCAGGCCTGCCTCTCACCACGAGCCTTCTGGTCGGGTGTTCGCGACGCGAGCGCCATAGACTTCGAGACCGTCGAGCGCGAGCGGAGCTTGCCTCGCTCAGAGGTCGAGCACTGGCTGGAGATCTTCGGCGGCGAGGACGTCGTCAAGGCGGAGGAGGCCCGAGCCCAGAAGCGAACCCAGAAGCGAACCCAGCGCGCCCCCCAAGGGAAGAAGCAGAAGCCCATCATGCCTCCGGAGGAGGTCAAGGACTGGCTGCGGTATTTCGGGGAAGAGCCTAGCTAGAGGCCTAGAGCCCGAAGGGGTCGAACTCTTGGGACTCGCGGCGCCAATCGCTCCCCGCGCCCTTGGAGGCGAAGGGGTCGCCGCCGACCGAAGCGTAGGGATCTGGCTGGCTGTTCGCGAAAGGGTCCTCGGTGGACGAGAAGGGATCGCCGTGGATCTCCTCCGAGCTCGCGGCGAAGGGGTCGATCATGGGCCCGAAGGCGTCCACCTGCTGAGCGGCCGCGGCGAAGGGGTCGCCGACGGTGTCCAGCGAGCCGTTGGCCGCCAGGGCGAAGGGGTCCGTCGTGGGCCCAAAGGCGTCGGTGGGACCGAAGGTGTCGGTGGGGCCAAAGATGTCGTTGGCCGAGGCTGCGAAGGGGTCCTCGCTCGAGTCGAAGGGGCGGTCGACGGCGAAGGGATCGGGGAAGTCCTGCTCCGCGCTCCAGTCGGCGACCGCGAAGAGTGAAGAGTCAGCGCCGAGGTCGCGGCTGAGCGGCTCAGCCAGGGCGTCGTGGTCGTGGCCGACGGGCGAGTCGTCCACTCGGATCGGGTCACCCATGAGGAGGCTGGCGATATCGAGGATCGGGGCGCCCTCTATGGGCTGGGCCAGGAGGGGATCCGCCTGATATCCGATGACCGGCTCGGGCTCGGCGAAGATGGGCGTCACGTGCACCGGGGTGACCTGGACGGGGGTCACCTGGACGGGCGTGACCTGGACGGGCGGGGTCTGGAACAGGCTCTCGACGGACTGTGCCAGGGCGTCTGCGTGGGCGTCGAGGGCTGGGAGGTCGTCGCAGCTGGAGCTGCGGCGGCGGCGCCGACCCCCTTGGCGGACCTCGATCAGGTCGCGGCGATACTTGGGGTGCTTGCGAATCACGCGGCGCGCGCATGAGAGGAGGTGGGCCGCGCTCTTCTCGTCGATCCAGCGCTCCAGGCGCGCGAGGGAGAACAGGCTCACGGCGACGCCGTCCCGAACTTGGCCCTGCTGCCGAAGCCGAAGCGTGGCCAGCCGGCGGCGGGGGACGCCGAGGCGCTTGGCGAGAGCTACGAAGAGCCGATCACTTAGGTAGACGTGCACGCAGTGTTCCTTCCTGCCTTCGGGGGTCCCTTAAGCACGTCTCTGGCCAGTGAAATGAATAGGCCAAGCGCTAAAATAGCTGGACTTATGACGCGGCCAACGTTTCACCAGAGAGGCCAACGAGACGTATTTGGGCCATCGTGTAGCGAGGTGGCGACGCCATCCTGGCTGGCTTGGGCTCTCCACGCACGCTCTATGTCTTCGCGGGACAAAGGGGCCGGCTAGCCTGGGCTCTTGGGGGGTGGCTCGCCCCGAGCCGCGCGAGTAGGCTGCTCCACTCAGCCCGCAGGAGCTCACGATGAACCGGATTTCCCTAGCCCTCCTGGCCCTCTCGCTCACCTTCGGCGGCGTCGCCTGCAAGTCCAAGGACGATGCCAAGACGGAGGCCAAGACCGAGCAGAAGACCGAGGCCAAGACCGAGGCCAAGACTGAGGAGAAGAAGACCGAGGAGCCCAAGGGCCCTCAGCCGACTCGCGTCGACTAGCCGGAGTTGTCTATTCTTGCCCGGCGAGGGACAGCGACGCGTCGGCGCTGGCCTGTCGCTAGGTCAAACGCAAGGTGAGCCTCGTCGAATGAGGCGAGTGTCTGCGACCCGAGCAGCACACTCGAGCCTTCGAGAGGGCTGCCGGAGCAGGACCCAGCGCCTGGATACCGATCCAGGAGATCCCCGCTCATTGCGTCGAATACGACTACGTCGATCGAGCTCGACCGCGCGGCAACTAGGGCGACGCGCCTTCCGTCCGCGGAGCACGCTCCGACTCCAACGTGAGCGGAATTCCACTCACGCCCGAGAGTTGAGGACCATGCTGACGTGCCGGTGGAGAGCTCCACGCGATGCAGAGTGCGCCCTGCGTCGAGGACCATGAGGTCCCCTGAGTTCGGGAGGAAGCTGAGCCAACGCACAACTCGTCCGCTGGAGATCTTGAGCTCCCTTACCTTGAGCGCGCTGAAGTCCACTTGCAGGACGGCACCCTTGCGCCGAGAAGGAAGCAAGAACTGTTCTCGATCGTGGGAGTAGGCCCCGAATCGGAAGTCGTCAATGGCATTTCGGACAGCCTCGGCGTCACCATTTTCGAGGTCGAGGAGCCAGACTCCAGACTTGGGAGTGACGAGGGCTCGATTGCCGCTGGGCCCTACCCTGAGCTGACCAATCGCGCGAGGTAGTGAGAATTCGCGGAGGACTTCCCCCGTGCTCGCGTCGTGAAGGAATGCCCGCGGTCTCTCGGGATCGGAGGTCAGCAGTGTTCGGCCATAGCCCGAAAGCGCGACCCCGCCTCGGATCGGCCCTAGAGCCAAGGTCGCGCCTGCAGAGTGATCGAACACAGTGACGCCATAGGAGTCGTCGCGATAGACGATCCGGCTACTGTCAGAGTGGAAGTCGACGATCTCGAACTGTTTAGCGTGCATTCGTCTCGAGGACTTGCGGCAGCAGGCGGCGGAGGAAGGCGAAGCCGTCTTCGACGGTCACGTACCAGGCGGGCAAGGCCAAGAGCGTGAACAGGGTCGAGGTGGCCAGGCCGCCGATCACAGCCACAGCCAGGCTGTCTATGTAGGCGCCTGCGACCGTCGAGGCCGAGGCCGCGAGGGGGATCAGGCCGGCCAGAGTCGTGATGGCCGTCATCAGCACCGGGCGGAGGCGCTGGCCGCAGCCTTGGACCAGGGCCTCGCTGCGCGGGAGCCCCTCCGCGCGGAGCGCGTTGACCTGGTCCACGAGGACGATCCCGTTGTTGACGACGATCCCGATCAAGATGATCACCCCTATGAAGCCCACGGCGTCGAGCTCGTAGTCGAGGCCCCAGAGGGCCCAGAAGGCGCCGCAGAAGGCGAAGGGGATCGTGACCACGATGGCGAGGGGCTGGGCTACGGACTCGAAGAGCGCGACCAAGAGCAGGATCACGACCAGGAGCGAGAGGGCCACGCCGCGTCCCATGGTCGAGAGGCTCTCGTCTCGGCGGTCGCCCCAGGCTCCGTAGTCCCAGGCGTAGCCAGCCGGGAGCTGGAAGCCCTTCATCCGCTGGTTGACGCGCTCCTGGGCCTCCTCCCCCGTGAGGCGCTTGGGGAAGCGGACGCTCAGCCAGAGGCTAGCGCGGCGCTGGGAGCGCTCGATGGTCCCCGGCGTCCGACCGCGCTCGAAGTCAGCGACGGCGGCGAGGGGGATCGTCCCGCGAGCCTCGCCGCTCGTCGTCGGGGGACGAGGGATCGGGAGGTCGCGGAGGGCGCTCAAGCCCGGGCGCTGCTCACGGGGGAGGGCCACGACCAGCTCGCGCTCGCCCTCGGGCCCGCGGTAGCGGCCCAGGCGTCGCCCGCGGAAGGCGAAGGCCACGGCTTGGGCGACGCGCTCTGGGTCGAGGCCGAGGTTGCGCGCGGCCTCGCTCCGGACCCGGACTCGGACCTCGTGGCGGCCGCTGGTCTCGGGGCCTACGACCTCCTCCACGTCGCGGCCCTGGCGGAGGTGGACCTCGACGCGGCGGCCGAGGGCTTCTAGGAGCTCGGGGTCGTCGCCGCGGAGCGCGAGGGAGACGCGGCGGCTCTCGTCGCCGCCGCTCGATTGGCGCCACCACATGCGATCGCTGACGTCGAGCTTGACCCCTGGGATCAGCGGGAGCCGCTCGCGGAGTTGGGCTCGGAGGCGCGCGATCCCGCGGTCCGTGGCCTGCTCACGCGCCAAGTAGACCTGGCTGAAGCTTCGTCCTCGCTCGTCATACCAGGAGTAGACGGTCTCGTAGCCGAGGGCCTCGCGCTCGCTCTCGAGCCAGGCCTCGAGCTGATCGACGAAGCGCTCGAGCTCCTCCTTGCTCGAGGGGTCGTGGGGCTGGATGCCTATGGCGACGGCCCGCTGCCGGATCCGGGGCTCGCCGGTCTTCTCGATCCGAGAGATGGGGTAGGCGGCGCTGGCGGCCAGGAGGCTCAGGACCGTGAGGGCGATCAGGCGGTGCTCGAGGCTCCAGGCCAGGAGCGCCCGGTAGGCGGGCACGAGGCGACTCAGGATCGCCCCGGGCGGCTTGGGGGTGCCGGTGGCGAAGCGGGCGGCCGCGAGGGGAATGAAGGTCAGCGAGATCAGGAGCGAGCAAGCGACGGTCAGGCAGATCGCGAGGGCGACCTCGCCCATGTAGATCGTGAGCGGGCTGGGGTCGGTCACGAAGAGCCAGCTCCACACGATCAGGGTCGTGGCCGTCGACGCCACGACCGCCAGGGAGACCCCGCTCACGCCGCGGGCCGCGGCCTCGCTCCGCTCCAGGCCCTCGGCTTGGAGGCGGTGAATGTTCTCGATCACGACCACGGCGTTGTCGACGAGCATTCCGACCCCGAGCATCAGGCCGAGCAAGGTCAGGACGTCGAGGCTGGCGCCGAGGAGATACATGGCGCCGGTCGTGGCCAGGAGCGAGAAGGGGATCGCGACGGCCACGATGGCCGTCGTGCGGAAGCTGCGCAGGAACCCGAGCAGGACCAGGATCGCCAGGACCCCGCCGGTCAGGCCGGCTTGGCCCAGGCCGCCCAAGCTCCGCCGGATCTCCTCGCCTGCGTCGCTCCACACGAGGAGCCGGATCCCCTCCAGGGCAGGGTCGGCCTCGAGTTCCTGCATGCGAGCTCGGACCCGAGCCACGGTCTCGACGGTGTTCGCGCCGGGCTCCTTGTGGACGTCGATGCCTATCGCGAAGCGCCGGTCGAGGTGGCGCCCGTAGGAGAGGCGCGGGGAGCGGCGCTCGACGTGGGCCACGTCGCCGACCACGAGGCCCGGCGCGAGGGGGACCCGGCGCAGGGTCTCTAGGGCGTCGAGGCGCCCCACGAAGCGGAGGTCGACTCGGCCCGAGGCGTGGCGGAGGGTCCCCAAGTCGAGGTCGAGGTTGGCGGCCGAGATCGCGCCCACGACGCGGTCGGCCCCGACTCCGTGCCGCTTGAGGGCCAGGGCGTCGAGATCGACTCGGACCTCCTCGGCCTCGACCCCGTAGAGGTCGACGCTCGCGACGCCGCGGACTCGCTCCAAGGGGCGCTGGAGTCGCTTCTCCAGGAGCTCGTAAGCGGAGCTCAGGTCGCGCTCCGCTGAAATGCGTCCATGGAGGACAGCGCCGCCGGCGATCCCGGTCGAGCGGCTCCGGACCCTGGCTCGTCCGACGCCCGTCGGGAGCTTGACGCGCTCGACGGCCTCGCGGACTTCGAGGCGCCTGAGGTCCGTCCGGGCGCCCCAGCCGAAGGTCACGTCGATGTTGGCCATGCCTTCGCTGGCCCGCGCGCGGACCTCCCGGACGCCGGGGATCGCCGCCAGCTCAGCCTCTATGGGCTCGAGGACCTCGCGGGCGACCTCGAGGGGGTGGCTGCCAGGGAAGGGCACCGTGACCTCGACCTCGGGCTCACGAACCTGAGGCAGGAAGTCGAGGGGGAGCCGATCGAGGGCGACGACCCCGATCACCATCACCCCGACCAAGAGCATCGTCGTCGCCACCGGGCGTCGGATCGGGAGGGTCGCGAGAGTGCGGGGCGTGCTCACGGCGGCCACCATACCCGCGAGGCGCGGGGGCCCTCGCCGAGTCAGCTCTCGCGACTGAGAGGGTGGGACGAGACCCTTCGGGGGAGTTGGACCTAGGGTACCGAGGGGTTGGGTTGCTGGCGGGCGGAGCGTCCGTCGGCGATCTCGCGAGCCGCGACGCCACGCGGCCGGTCGACTCGGCGATTGCGGACCTTGGCGCCCGGCATGATTGACCGCCAAGGACGCCAAGGACGCCAAGGAATAACCTATGGGCCCCTTGCGGGCCACCGGGCGAGAGCTCGAGTCGTGCGGGATCGTCGCGACGCGGTCGAGGTCGATCGACCGTAGGCGCGGCTTCAGCGAGGGTCTCGGGGATAGCGTCCTGCGCCTCGTCTTGATCAAGCTTGGCGCCCTTGGCGCCCTTGGCGCCCTTGGCGTCCTTGGCGGTTCGAGGCGAGGTCGCCCGCTGCCCGCCGGACCCCGCCTGCCCACCATGAGGCGCCCCCGAGGGCAGGTGCCGATCGACCTCGTCCCCGCAAGTCGGAGTCGCCTCGCCAAGCAGTGGGGCGGTCGCGCCTCTCGCCCCCCTCCAATCCCAAGCTCAGCCGTGCGGGCGGAACGCAGCTGCCGAAGCCTCGTGAGAGACGGCTCGGCTCCCCCGAGACGATCTCTGCGACCCCTCTGCGTCCTCGGCGTCTCTGCGGTTCAAGTCCCTCGCGCCACCCGCCCCGAGATCCCGGGCACCACCCGCCCCGAGATCCCGGGCGCCACCCGCCCCGAGATCCCGGGCACCACCCGCCCCCCAGCCGAGCAGGCTATCCTCCGCCCATGGCCGGGATCGAGGTGCACCAGCTCCGCAAGACCTACGGGGACCACGAGGTCCTGCGGGGGATCTCGTTCTCGGTCCCTCCGGGACAAGTCTGCGGTTACTTGGGCCCGAACGGCGCCGGGAAGTCGACCACGATCAAGATCTTGGCTGGGATCCTCCAGCCAGACGCGGGCCAGGCCCGGATCTCGGGGCACGACGTCAAGGCTGACTCGCTGGCGGCCAAGCGGGCGCTGGGCTACGTCCCCGAGTCCGGCGCCCTCTATGGGCTGCTCTCGATCCGCGAGCACCTCAAACTCGTGGCCGACCTCTACGAGCTGGAGCCCAAGAGCGCGGCCCAGAAGGTCGGTCAGGCCCTCGAGCTCTTCTCCCTCGAGGAGGTCGCGGACCAGCGCGTGGACACCCTCAGCAAGGGCCAGCGCCAGAAGACGGCCATCGCCGCGGGCCTCCTCCACGACCCCGAGGTCGTGCTCTTCGACGAGCCGCTCAACGGCCTCGACGCCAACGCCGCGCGCCAGCTCAAGGAGCTGATCGCCGGCCTGGCCGAGCGCGGGAAAGCGATCCTCTACTGCTCCCACGTCCTCGACGTCGTCGAGCGAATCTGCGACCGGGCCGTGATCCTGGCCGGCGGCGAGCTGGTCGCCGACGCCCCCACGAGCGAGCTCCTGGCCAAGGCCGAGAGCCTAGAGGCCGTGTTCCAGAGCCTGACCCGCGCCGAGGACGACGAGGTCCTGCGGGCGGCCTTCCTGGACGGCGACGCCCCGTGAGCGAGGGGGGCTCCGTGAGCGAAGGGGGCCCCGGGAGCGAGGCCGGCCCCGAGGGCGCGAGCCGCTGGGATCGCCTCCTGCGGCGCCTCGACGTTCAACCGCGCCCCTATCGAGCCCTCCTCTCGGCCCTGATCCAAATGGACCTCCGCAGCGTCCACTACGGACGTTCGACGGGGGTCAAGCCAGACGAGCCCCTCCCGCCCTTGTTTTGGGTCACGGGGCAGCTCCTGCTCGTGTCCTTCCTCAGCTGCGGGTTCCTGTTCGGGCGCGTCGACGCGCGAGCCTTCGCGCTCTGTGGCTTGGCCGTGGCGGCCCTCAGCACCTTCTCGGCGATCGTGGTCGGCTTCGACGAGGTGGCCCTCGACCCCAAGGACGCCCCGATCCTGGGGCCCCGCCCGCTCACGGCTCGGACCTACGCCGCGGCCCGGATCACGAACCTCGGCTGCTACGTAGCCCTGATCGGCGCCGCCCTGACCCTCTGCCCCGCCCTCAGCGGAGCCTTCCTCCGAGACGCCGGCCCGGCTTGGCTCCCGACCTATGTCGTGGCCTCGGTGGCCGTGTGCGTCGCCTCGGCGGCCTTGGCCCTGCTCACGATCCTGTTCTTCGCCCGGCGAGGGCACCGCTTGAGCGGCGCCAAGGCGGCCTTGGCCTGGATGCAGATCGCGATCTTCCTGGCCGTCGTCTACGGAGGACAGCTCGTCGTGCGCGGCGGGAAGACTGAGCTGGCCGAGTGGGCGGCCTCGCCGCCCAGCGCCATCACCCAAACCCCCCTCGACGTCTTGGCCCGAGCCGTGGCCTGGAGCGCCTGGCAGGGGCCCAGCCTCGAGACCCTAGGCGTCCTAGGGGGCGCGCTGGCGCTGGCCCTAGGCCTGACCTACCTGGCGCTGCTCTGGCTGACGAAGGCCTACGCCGAGCTGGCCTCAGGGCCCCTTCAGCGGGCGAAGATCGCCAAGTCTCCCCGGGCGGGGACCGTGACCGGCGCTCTCTCGAGCGCGCTCCTCGGGCGGCGCCGCGCGCTGGGCCTGTGGTGGATCACGACGCATTTCCGCCGGGACCCGGGGCTGCGGCTCCGGACCTGGCCCATGCTCTCGCTGGCCTTCGCCGCAGCGCTGATGGGCGTGCTCAGCGAGAGGGGGGCTGACCCCTTCGTGGTCCGCGACGCGCACAGCGTGGTCCCCCTCCTGGCCCTGGGCTTGATCGCGGCCGCGCTCCCGCAGCTCGCCCTCGCCCTGCGGATCGGCGAGGACCCGAGCGCGAGCTGGATCCTCCGCTCGGCGCCCCTCAGCGAGCCCGGCAAGTTCATGGGCGGCGTGCGCCTGGGCCTCATGATCTGGACGGTCTATCCAGCCCTGATCCTGATCGGAGTCGGCTTCGCTTGGAGCTGGGGCTCGGTCAGCCATGCCCTGCTGGCCATAGCTCCAGCCTGGCTCCTGAGCGAGGCCACGGCCCAGTGGTCCTTGGTCCGCGTCCTGCGCGGGCTGCCCTTCGAGATCGCGGCCGCCCGCGGCGGAGCCCTGCAGCCGGCCGCGATCCCGAGCGCCCTAGCGACGGGCGTCGCGGGGGGCGTCGCTGCGCTGCAGTTCTACGCGGCGCCCAATCTCGCGGTCTACGGCGCCCTGGTGGCGGTCCTGGCCCTGGGGGCCCTGGCGGTCGGCGCCTCCTCCGCCAAGGCCTGGCGGAGGCTCCTCGCGCCCGAGGCTCCTGCAGCGCCCTCTCCTGGAGGGGCTGCGTGAGCTGGCGCGAGCGCGCGCGGACGCCGAAGGGCCAGGCGCAGTTCTTGGTGGCCCTCTTCGCCGCGGCTGCCCTGGCTTCGCTCGCGCTCGGCTTGGCGCGACCCTTCTTCGAGGGCTTCGTGCGCGAGCGCTATCCACAGCCGAGCGCGGCTGCGATTCGCGTGGCTGACGCGGCGGCCCTCGGGAGCGCGACGCCGGCGGCCTTGGGAGAGCTGTCTCCGGAGGACTTCGACGCCGTCTACCGAGCCTTCATGCGCCAGGACCCTGAGGTCGCGGGCCCCGTCGACGGCCAGCGCGGCGACGAGCTCCCCCCCGCACCGAGCGGCCCCCTCCTCGAGCCTAGCGCTTTCGGGCGCCTCCTCTTCGCGGCAGACCCCGAGCGGGCCAGCGCGCTCCTGCGGCGGACCTTGATCGTGGGCTCAGCGGCGCAGCGCGAGCGCGCTCTCCTGCTGACCCAAGAGGTCCGGGGCTGCGCCGAGCTGAGCGCGCTCTTGGACTGGGCCAGCGAGCGCGCCCAGCGGACTCGCGATCCCCAAGCGGACTTGGTGGCTGGCGCCGCCGAGCGCGTGCGCCAGTGAGGAGCACGTCGCGAAGGGGGAGGTGGGCGGCGGGGCTGCTCGCGTTCGCGCTCCTCGCCTCGCTAGGCTGCGAGGCGCCTCCCGGCGGGGAGGAGGAGAGCGCCAAGGCGCGGCCCAAGGCGTCCCCTCCGCCCGCGGGCCCCAGGGCTCCCTCTCGCGCGATCCAGGCGGCTACGGCGTTCCTGGCGAGCTCCTGTGACGCCCAGGGGCGCTTCGCCTATCGGCTCCACGTCGAGGAGCCAGGCGACCAGAGCGCGGGCGACTACAACGTCCTCCGCCACGCAGGCTCGCTCTACGCCCTCGACCAGGCCTGGCGGACCCACCAGGACCCCGCCGCCCTCGCGGCCCTCCGGCGCGGCGCGCGCTACCTCGTCGAGCACCACCTCCGCTCGGTGGTCGGGAAGCCCGGCCTGAAGGTGATCGCCTCGCGGACCGGCGAGGAGGTCACGCAATCGACCGCCAAGCTGGGCGGGGCCGGTCTAGGTCTGGTCGCCCTCTGCGCAGCGCGTCAGGTGGACCCCGAGCTCGTGTCCCTAGAGGACCTGCGCGGCCTGGCTCGCTTCGTGCTCTGGGCCCAGCGTCCCGACGGGAGCTTTCGGGCCAAGTTCTTCCTCGAGCGAGGCGCTTGGAGCTCCTTCGTCTCGCTCTACTACCCGGGCGAGGCGATCCTGGGGCTCCTGCGGCTCTACTCCCTCGACCCGGACCCGGCCTGGCTGATGGCCGCCGCCAAGGCGGCGGCCTTCTTGGCGCGCTCCCGGCGGGAGCTCCCGGCGGCCAAGCTCCCCCACGACCACTGGCTCCTGATCGCCGGCGGCGAGCTCCTCCCGCGTTGGGGGGAGCTGAAGCAGGCGCCAGCCCCCCTGGCCGAAGTCCGCCTCCACCTCGATCGCCTCGCGAGCTTGTTCCTCGCCGTCCAAGCCGAGGTCGCGGCCGCGGGTCGCTACCCCGGGAGCTTCCACGCCAGCGGCGGTGTCTGTCCGAGCGCGACGCGGGTCGAGGGCCTGGTCGCCTACGCCAGCCTGAGGGGCTCGCCGAGCCCTGAGGCTCCAGCGCGGGCGCAGCTCCTGGCCGGGATCCAGCTCGGGGCGCGCTTCCTGGAGCGGGCGCAGCTCCTCGAAGATCCGCGCCTCTGCGGGTCCTTCCCTCGGGGCCTGATCGAGAGCAGCGAAGAGCCGCTCCGGAGGCGAGGTGAGGTCCGCGTGGACTTCACCCAGCACTCCCTCTCGGCCCTCCTCGGTGCGGCAAAGCTGTCCGCGGACGACTAAAGGTCCGGGTCGGGATAGGGCCGAGCCGCGTAGTAGAGCCAGCCCGCGAGCTCCCGCGGGATCGAGTAGAGGTCGCGGGGCGTGAGGCGGACTCGCGCTCTGGCCGTGAGGACCTCAGGGACGCCGGCGCGGGTGAAGGCCAGCCGGCAGCGGCTCTGGTGGTAGTAGCTCGAGACGGCGATGGCGCGGCTCCAGCCTCGGCGTTGGAGCAGCTCGGAGGTGTGGAGGGCGGTGTGATAGGTCGTCCAGCCCTCGGGGTCACGGATCACGGCCGCGGGCGGGACGCCTCGCGCTATGAGGTAGTCGGCCATGACGTCGGCCTCTTGGTGGCCCTCTCGCCCGAGGGCCCCGCTGACCAGGAGGCGGCGGACGCGCCCCTCTCGATAGAGGGCCAAGCCTCGGTCCAGGCGGTCGCGCAGGAGGGCTGAGGGGACGCCGCTCTCGTGGACCTTGCTCCCGAGGACGACCGCTAAGTCGGCCGGCCCCTCGCGGTCCCGCCCGTCGAGGAGCAGGGCGCCGCTCGAGAGGAGCCCGCCGCCGATCAGGCCGGCCAGGGCTCGCTTGGCGCGGCGCCGCCAGGGAGAGGGAGTGTCAGCTGGATCCATGCCCCCTCCTATCGGCTGGCGCGGCCTGCTATCCGCAGCCTCCAGCTAGGCTCTGCTTGACGGGTCGCGTCCCCGAGAACCGGGTTGTGGGCTGCGCTCTTTTGAATCACAGAGGGCACGGAGATCCACGGAGGTCACAGAGGGCGCTCCGGAGTTGGGAGTGGCGGGGTCGCGTTGGCGACTCGAACACGTTGGGAGAAGGGAGGCGGAGCGGGCCGCTGCGGCTCGGTTTCGCAACAGCCTCCGTGACTCTTCGAAGAGAGCCTAGTCGGCGCGCACCCGCAGCGTGCGGAGGCGATTCAGGAAGGCCGCCAGCTCGTGGGCGCGAAACTCGCTCAGGTTCCCGGCCGGCGAGAACTGGAGCGCCTCGAGGCCCTCGTCGGCCACGAGGCGCATGATCCGCTCGACGGCCTCGGAGAGGCTGGGCTCGCTCGAGAGGAGGCGCTCTGAGGCCCAGCTCCAGGCCTGCGCTATCGCGCGCACTTGGGACTCCTCCACCAGCTGCTCGACCGCGCCCAAGTCGACCTCCTCGCGGCCATAGAGGCAGCGCTGGAGGGTCGGGACCTTGATCTTGGGGCCCTCGCCCCGGCGCCTGCCCGCGGGGATCGAGCGCCCGGAGATCCGGCGCGATACGTCCGCGGGGGACGTAGTCCAGGGGGCGGCGGAGGTCTGGCGTCGAGAGGGGAGCTCGGCTGCGACCTCCTTGGCGCGGGCGGTCACGCAGCGGGGACGGTAGGCCTCCATGGCGAGGACCGTGTCCGCGACGTCGAGGTAGTCGCCGCAGCCGCCGACGACGACGACCAGCGAGACGCCGAGGCGCCGGAGCTCTGGGATTCGGTCCAGGAGGGGGGTTATGGGTTCGCTCTCGACGAGGGCCTGCATCCGCGCGTCGCGGATCATGAAGTTCGTGGCCGAGGTGTCCTCGTCGATGAGGAGGCAGCGCGAGCCGACCTCGAGGGCCTCGACGACCGCTGCGGCCTGGGAGGTCGAGCCGCTGGCGTTCTCGGTCGTGAAGGCTTGGGTGTCCTGGCCGCCGGGTAGGGCCCCTATGAATCCTGAGATATCGACTCCGGCGGAGGCGCGGCCGTCCTCGGCCCGAACCTTGACCGCGTCGCGGACCGTCACGACGGCCTCGCGACCGTCGCCCGGGACGTGGTCGTAGACCCCGCGCTCGAGGGCGCGCAAGAGCGTCGACTTGCCGTGAAAGCCACCCCCGGTGATCACTGTCACCCCGCGAGGGATCCCCAACCCGACCCGGGGGCCAGCGTTGGGCGTCTCGAGGGTCACCCGCAGCTCGGGCGGGACCTCCCAGAGCTGAGCCTGCTCCAAGGGGCGGTCGTCCACGCCTGAGCGGCGCGGGAGGCAGGCGCCCTCGGGCACGAAGGCGACCAGCTCGCGCGCCTCGAGCTGCGCGCGCAGGGCCTGGGCGTCTTCGACGGTCTCCAAGTGACACTTCAGAGCGGCCAGGTCGAAGGACGAGGCTCGGACGTGCTCGACCAGCTCAGGGATCCGCTCGCAGAGGAGGGCTATGGCCGCTCGCCCCAGGACGCGTCGACCTTGGGCGGGGAGTCCAGCCGTGAAGCGGAGCTCGAGGTCGCCGTCTGGGAAGAGGACCACGCTCGTCCGCTCCAAGACCTCTTGGCCTGGCTGGAGCGCTCGCAGCTCGCCGCTCTTGCCGCTCCCGTCTCGGTGTGAGCCCTGGCGGAGAAGCCCGACCAGGGCTCGGTTCACGAAGTCGGCGGCCGAAGAGCGCCGGTCGCGGTCCGAGAGGGACCAGCCGGGGAAGCCGGCGAGCTCCGCGCTCAGGATCAGGCGGACGCGGGAGGGAGCCGCGAAGGGGTCGCCCTGGACGTGGTCGATCCAGAGCTCCCAGCCGGATCCGGCGTAGGAGCCCTTGAGATCCTTGTATGCCCGATAGCTGCGCCCGTCGATCCGTTGGAGTGCTGCTCGGAGGGTCTTCAACTGCCGTCTATGTCGAAGAAGATCACGTTTCCGTAGACCTCGATCCGATCGCCCGGCTCGAGGACCGCCTGGTCAGCGAGGGGCTCGTCGTTGAGGGTCACGGCGTCGTGCTGGGGCGAGGTGTTGTAGAGCCGATATCCGTCGGAGCTCCGCACGATCAGGGCCGCCTTGCGCGGGAGGTCGCGCGAGAGGCGGATCTCGCAGGAGTGGCTGCTCCCGATCTGAAAGCCGTGGCTGACGAAGGTTCGGACCTCGGTCCCGGCGCGCGCGAAGGCGACGTAGCCTCGGGGGGCCCGCCAGACTCCGCTCCGGTTTCCGTCGTCGGACGACGAAGACTCCACCCGACGAGGGGTGGGGCGCGGTTCGGTGGCTTCTTCGATCCGCGGCAACTGAGTCGAGGCTGGGGCAGGGGCGTCGGCGCTGAGGGCTGGCGGGAGGTCGGGCTCGGCGACCTGCCGGCGAGAGATCGGCATCGTGGGCCGGCCTGCGGGTCGAGTCCCAGGTGCCTGGCGGACCGCTGAGGCCGGCCGGGGCCGCGCCCGGGGCGGGGTCGGGTCCTCGTCGTGTCGCTTGACGACGCGGATCCGTGGATCCCAGTCGATCTCGAGGTGGAACTTGTCCGAGAGGACGACGAGGTCACCGATCTGGAGCTCGACCGAGTCGTGGACGCGCTCGCCGTTGACCACGGTCTCGTTGGTGGCGCTGAGGGCGGCGATTCGGAAGGTGTGTCCTTCGCGGCGGATCTCGGCGTGTCGTCGAGAGACGATCGGGTTGTCGATGTGGATCGCGCTCTGGGGGCTGCGCCCGATGGAGGCGCGGTCCTTGTCGAGCTTCAGCTCGGCCAGGGTCATTCCGCGCGAGGAGAGGCGAACGCGGTAGGGGCAGCTCGAGGCCTGGATTCCCTCGTCTTCGTCGAGTCCGCCGAAGTCGAAGGCCGGACCCGAGGTGGTGTCGCCCGTGATGGGGGCGGGGCCAGTGCCCTTGGGCCCGCGCGGATCCTGCCCCGCGGAGAGCTGGACGAGGTCGGCCAGGGCGGCCGAGGCCGTGGGGTAGCGGAGGAGCGGATCGCGCTCCGTGAGCCACTGCAGGAAGGCGACGGCGCCGGGGGGGACCGAGGTGACCGTGTTGGGGTCGGGGAGGTCCTGGTTGACGTGGCAAGCGCTGAGCGCGGCGCCATTCTGTTCAGGAAAGGGCCAGGTCGCGGTCAGGAGCCTGTAGAGGCAGATCCCGACCGAGTAGAGGTCGGAGCGGATGTCGAGGCCGAGTCCCAGGACGCGCTCGGGTGCGAGGTAGCGCGCGTCGGAGAGGGGCGAGGCTCCAGCAGGTGGCTCCTCGTAGTCGGTCGGGAGCGGGACCAGGCCAACCGAGGTCAAGCGCGTCACACCGTAGAGGTCGATCAGGACGTTGCTGAGGGTCAGGTTTCCGTGGACGAAGTCGGAGGCCTCCAGGCAAGCCAGGCCCTCAAGCATGCCCTGGGTCACGGCCAGAGCATCAGCGAGGGGGAGGGCCTCGTCGACTTGGAGCATCTTCTCGAGGCTGACTCCCTCGACGAGCTCCTCGAGGACCCACACGTGGGGGTCGCTGAAGCCGACCTCGAGGGGGCTCGCGAGGTTGGGGTGGTCGAGGACCTGAACCGAGTTGAGGTTCTCGAGGACGCGGGCCCGGGCCTCTTCGTTGGGAAACACCTTGGGGTCGAGGACGCGCAGGGCCAGGGTCGCCTCGCCTTGGCGAACCTTCAGAACGACCCCTGCCCGACCTTCACCGATTTGGCGGAGGAAGGCGAAGCCTGGGACCTCGATGGTCCCGAACCCAACTTCATGGACGAGCGCGCCGGACATAGTGGCCTAATCTAGCGTCTGGAACGGGAACGCGCCTCCTGCGGACGCGCATAACCCTTGCCCCCGGAGTGCCCCGTGAACTGGCCCCAAGTCCTGACCCTCGTCTCTGAAGCTACGACCCAGGAGGGCGCCGAGCGGCGTGTCCTCCTGGAGCTGGCTGACGCTCGCTTCCACGTCAAGGAGGTCATCACTCCTGAGGTCGAGGAGGGGGGGCTCCTGGGCTTCGTGGTCTATCACGACGACCCCACCAGCTCTCAGCGGACGGAGGCCACCCGGCTCCTCTTTCTCCAGCCAGAGCGCGTGTTGCGGGTGGTGATCGACGCCGAGCAGGAGGCCGAGGGGGGCTTTGGGTTCTAGGGCGCGACCGCCTTGCGCCCCGGCTCGCTGGAGTTGAGGAAGTGTGATCGAATCCGCGCCTCGCTAACCTCGAACCCATGAGCCTCTGTGCGCGCCCCCCCCCTCCCGGTTCTGGCCTGCCTCGCGATCCTGATCTCAGGCTGCACGGTTCGCGAGACCTCGACCCCGCGGACCGCGACCGAGGTCCTCCTCGTCTCGACCGCGGCGGAGAGGGCGATCCAGTCCTATGACGCGGGACCACTGGCAGGCCGGCGAGTCGCCATCGACGCCAGCCGCTATGAGGGGATCGACAAGAGCTACGTCGTGAGCGCGCTTCGGACCCAGGTGGTTCGCGGCGGCGGTCGCCTGGTCAAGGACCTCCGGGCGACGCGACCCAAGGCGCCGCCGCCTGAGGTCGTGATCGAGCTCCGCTCGGGGACCCTCGGGATCTGGGACGGAGACTTCACCATCGGGGTTCCGCCCATGGAGATCAGGAGCGTGGTCGAGGGGCGGCCGGTGACCTCGCCGCCGCTCTACCTCATCAACCGCGGCAGCCAGCAGGGCTACTGCAAGGTCCAGCTCTTCAGCTATGAGCTCGAGACCCACGCAGTCCTCCAGCGTGAGCACGAGCTCTGGGGGCGCTCCTACTACAACGACTGGTGGGTCCTCGGCTTCGGGCCCTTCCTCGGTGACCAAGACATCTTCTTGGAGGAGGACGATTGACTCGCTTCGTCCTCCTAGTCCTTCTCCTGAGCGGCCTGATCGGGTGCAGCGGCGGGATTCGTCAGACCACGACCGCCCGCGCGGCCGAGGAGATGCTCCTGGTATCGACCGCCGCCGAGCGCGCCGTTGACGCCTATCCCACGGAGCACTTGGCCGGCAAGCGGGTCTGGATCGACGAGTCCTACTTCGACTCCGTAGACAAGAACTTCGTGATCTCCTGCGTCCGCGAGCGGATCGTCGAGTCGGGCGCGGTCCTGAAGTCCTCGGTGGACGAAGCGGAGCTGGTCCTCGAGCTGAGGAACGCGACCCTGGGCGTCAACGACCCCTCTTGGCTGTTCGGAATCCCGGCCCTGCCTCTAGGCACCACGGAAGCCACCATCGTGACTCCTGAGCTCTCCATAGGCTACGACCCGCAGAAGGGCTGGGCCAAATTCCAGTTCTGGACCTACTCCGCGAGCAGCGGAGAGACCCTCGATCTCTGTGAGACCTGGGGGCGCTCCTCCACCGGGTGGTTCCAGTCGATCACCCCGAGCGTGGTCGGGACCGTGCAGCAGGCGGCTCAGGGGGACTAGCGCACCTCACAGTCGCGACACGGTGACTCTGGGCTTGCCGTAGGGCCTCTGGCGCCCTTGCTCGTCGTAAGCGAGTCCCCGATCGCGCTCTGGGGGAGCGACGATTCTGCGCGGGCTGCAGACTGGAGAGTTCTTCGCTTGCCGGGCCCCTTGGGGTATATACCCACCTCCCCCGTGGAGGCTCCGATGCGCCTGAACCCTGCCCTGATCCTGACCTCCCTCCTCTCGTGTGCTGCGCTCGTGAGCGCCGGCGAGGTTCGGGTTCAGCTCTCCCCCGAGCGGCTGAAGAGAGTCAAGAAGGCGCTCGTGGCCGAGGTCGAGGCTGGCGCGATCCCAGGCGGGCTCGTCCTCGTGGCTTGCCAGGGCGAGGTCGTGGCGTGCGAGACGGCGGGGTTCATGGATCGCGAAGGAAAGCGGCCAGTCCGCCGCGACACGATCTTTCGCGCCTACTCCATGACCAAGCCCATCACCGCCGTGGCCGCTCTGCAGCTCTACGAGCGCGGCTTGCTCGACCTCGACGACCCGGTCGCGAACTACCTCCCCGAGCTGGCGAAGGTCACCGTCGCGGGGGCGAAGCCTGGCACCAGGGCGCGCTCGATGACCATTCGCGACCTGATGCGCCACACCTCAGGGCTCAGCTACGGCTGGGGTCAGAGCGCGGCTGACGAGGGCTATCGCAAGGTGAACCTCCTGGATCCCGAGTCTCCCCTCGAGTCGCTGACCAAGAAGCTGGGTGGGCTTCCCCTTGACCACGCTCCGGGATCTGTCTGGAAATACAGCGTCTCGCTCGACGTGTTGGGCCGTGTGATCGAGGTCGTGGCCAAGAAGTCACTCGCTGACTACTTCCAGGAGCGGATCTTCACGCCCCTCGGAATGCGGGACACGGCCTTCGAGGTGCCTGAGGGCAAGCTGGCGAGGTTCGCCTCCAACTACAGCTACAGCCTCGGCAAGGGGCTGAACCTCCTCGACGCGCCCCGGACGAGTCGCTATGCCAAGAAGGCGATCCTGCACTCTGGCGGCGGTGGCCTCGTGACGACTGTCGACGACTACCTGGCCTTCGCCCAAGCGCTCCTTCACGACGGCTCCTGGGGCGGCGTGCAGATCCTGCGTCCTGAGACGACGGCCTTGATGACGAGCGATCAGCTCCCCGAGGGGGTCAGCGTTCGCTTCGCGGGGCGGGACATTAAGCAGCTCGGGTTCGGGTTTGGGGTCTCGGTCTGGCGGGAGAACGCCTCGCCCTTCGGGATCAAGGGTGAGTATGGCTGGGGGGGAGCGGCCAGCACGACCTTCTGGGTATCGCCTCGGGATCGAATCGTGGTCCTGACGATGAGCCAGGTCATGCCGCGGACACGCCAGCTCGACCTCAAGATCAAGCCTCTGGTCTATGGAGCTCGGCGCCGCGGACCCCTCTGAGAAAAGAAATCTCGTCCCGGGGATCTCTAGTCCGCATCGCCCTCAGAGGGGGCAAACTGCTGTCATAGCTACGGTTCCGTAGGCTACGGGAGCGTAGCCGTCGTAAAGCACCATCCTGTGTGCACTTCAGCGCCTGCAGCCTCGGGGATTTACCTTCACTCGACCCGCCCGTCGTGCTCAAATCCCGCCATGCACGAGCGCAACCTAAGAGCCGTCCTGAAGGTCATCCCAAAGGACTGCTACGACAACCCGACCTGGAAGGGGATGCTCTGGATCGCCTGGGACTTCGCGATCTACGCCGCGATCGTGGCAGGCCTGGTCCTGATCGACAGCCCCTGGCTGATCCTGCTCTGGATCCTGGGCGGTCTCTCCATTAGCGGGCTGTTCATTCTGGGCCATGACGCCGCCCACAAGGCCCTCTTCAAGAGCAAGCGCCTGAACCGCGTCATGGCTCAGCTGACCTTCTTGCCCTCGCTGCACATTCACGAGGGTTGGGTGTTCGGGCACAACCGGCTCCACCACGGTCACACCGTCCGCGAGCAAATGGACTTCGTGTGGCACCCCACGAGCCCTGCCCAGTACGCCGAGCTGAGCGGGCTCCGCAAGCTCGTGCACCGAATCTACTGGTCGCCCGTCGGGGCCGGGCTCTACTACATGTTCGACGTGTGGTGGAAGAAGATGATGATCTTCAAGGCGCCGCCCAAGCAGGCCGCCGCGCACCGAATCGAGAAGGCGGTCGTCCTGACCTACCTCCTCGCCTTCTCAGGCGCCCTGGCCTACGGCGGGTGGTACCGCTACGGGACGGGCCTCGGCGCCCTCTGGATGTGGACCAAGGTGTTCCTGATCCCCTTCGTGATCTGGAACTACTCCATTGGCATCACGGTCTACCTCAACCACATCAGCCGCGACATCAACTGGTGGAAGCGCTCGGAGTGGAACCGCTTCGGCGGGCAAATGGAGGGGACCACGGTGATTCGTCTCCCGTGGATCTTGAATCTCTTCTATCACAACATTTTCCTCCACATAGCTCACCACGTGGACACGCGGATCCCCTTCTACGGCCTGCCCAAGGCGACCGCCGCCATAAATGAGGCCTACGCCGACGTGGTGATCGACAAGAAGCTGTCCCTGGTGGACTATCTCAAGACGACCTGGACCTGCAAGCTCTTCGACTTCGAGCGTGGGCAATGGGTCGGCTACGGCGAGACGCCCGCGCCAGTGGCCACGGAAGCGGCTTCCGCGGAGGCGCCAGCCGTGGCAGAGGCTCCGGCAGAAGAGGCTCCAGCCCCAGCAGCGGAGGCTCCCGCCGCGGAGGCTCCGCCCGCAGCCGTTCAGGCCGCGAGCGAGGCTGCCCTGCCCCTCGAGGCCGCGCCTGCGGCGAGCTGAGCGAGCTCAGGCGGGCGCCAGAGTGAGTCAGGCTCGCGAGTGGCACCTCGAGGTCAGGTCTTCGGAGACCGTCCTCGAGCGGCTCGCTGCTGAGACCGAGTTCAGCAAGCGAGCCCTCAAGGAGATCCTCCAGAAGGGCGCCGTGTGGCTGACTCGCGGAAAGGGGACCCGGCGACACCGTCGGGCCAAGGCCCCGCTCCGGCCGGGCGACGTCTTGCATCTCTACTACGACCCCGCGGTCCTCGAGGCCGAGCCGCCGCCCGCCAGGCTCGTCGCGGACGAGGGCGACTACTCGGTCTGGGACAAGCCGCGGGGCATGCTCTCGCAGGGGTCCAAGTGGGGCGACCACTGCACCATCGGGCGCTGGAGCGAGGCTCAGCTGAAGCCGCAACGCAGCGCCTTCGTAGTGCACCGCCTCGACCGCGCGACGCGGGGGCTCTTGATCCTGGCTCACAGCAAGACCGCAGCTCGAGGCCTGAGCGAGCTCTTCGCGGCGCGGGGGCTCGCCAAGACCTATTGGGCGTCGGTCGAAGGGCACCCCGCCCTCGATCAGCAGACCATAGGAGAGCCGATCGACGGCCGGCCCGCGACGAGTCACGTCCGTGTCCTCGAGCGACATGAGGGGGGAGCCCACGAGGGGGCCTGGGCTGAGGTCGAGGTCCAGATCGAGACCGGACGCAAACACCAGATCCGTCGCCACCTCAGTCTGCTCGGGCATCCCATAGTCGGGGACCGGCTCCACGGACGGGGAGCCGAGGGCGGCGCAGACCTGCAGCTGAGCGCGGTTCGCCTCGAGTTCAGCTGCCCTCTGACGGGAGCGGCGCGAGATTACAGCTTGGAGTAGGTTGAGCCCGTGGAGTCTCCGCCCCCCTCTCCCCCGCCGCCTTCGGAACCGACTGCTGGCGGGCCCCGTTCCGGGCCTCCAAGGCCGAAGCCGCAGGGGCGGCTGATCGGCGGGGCACGGAAGGCGCGAGCGCAGGAGTCAGCACCGGAGCCCCTCGCCGCTCCACCTGAGTTCGAGGTCGTCGGGGGAGCTGCGGACGAGCGACCTCTGCCCTTGAAGGTCTGGGGCTGGCTGCGGGACGACGCCTCGGACTGGTGCCGCGGCAAGAGCTGGGAGGTCCGCGTCCCCGTGATGCTCCTCTTCGTCTACGTCTTGTTTCGCTCGGTCGTGGAGGAGGAATACACCAACTTCTTCTTCGGCGGGATCAACCTCGGGTTCCACGAGATGGGACACGCCCTGTTTCGCTACTTCGGCGAGTTCATGATGATCGCGGGCGGGACGATCCTGCAGTGCTTGGCCCCCTTGATCGCGGCCTTCGCCCTCTGGCGGACCCAGCGCGACTACTTCGGCGTCGCGTTCTCGCTGGCCTGGTTCGGGACCAACGCCTTCGGCTGCGCGATCTACGCCAGCGACGCCCGCGGTCAGCGGAACCTGCCTCTCGTCTCGCCCTGGGGTCAGAGCTTCGGACGCGATGGGAACGGCGACTGGACTCGCATGCTGTCCAAGCTGGACATGCTGAAGTGGGACACGACCATCGCGTTCTGGTTCAACTGCGCAGGCGTCTTGGCCTTCGTGCTCGCCATAGCGCTCGGGGCGTGGTTGCTCTGGCGGATGCACGCCAGCCGCAGCGAGCCTCCCCCGCCGCCCCCCGCTTGGGCGACCTAGTCCAGCCTGATGGGGGCAGAGAGCGTTCAGGGGCCCGCGTCTGGACAACCTTGCTTCAGACCAACCGCCAAGGACGCCAAGGACAGGGAGGAAACGGCGAGGAACTCGGGAACTCGGGAAGGGCTGATGAGCGAGTGAGCAAGGGGGTTGAGCAAGAAAGACCCAAGGGCCCTGGAGGAGGTGGGGACTCCCGGCATTGAGACTAGTTCTCATTCTCAACAGTTGCTAGGGTCTGCGCCGACGACGAGAAGTCGCTCCCCACGCCTGGAGGTATCCATGTCCAACCCTCGAAGCCAGGTCTCCCTGGTCGCCTTGATCGGCTTGTCCCTCCTCTCTGCGGGGTGTCCCGCTGAGCCCTCGAACTCCAAGACGGCGGCCAGCGCGGAGCCCTCAGCAGAGGGAGACGCCCCGGGTGATCTCGTCGTCTACTGTGGACGAAGCGAAGCCTTGGTCGGCCCGATCCTCGAGCGCTTCAGCGAGGAGAGCGGGGTCAAGGTCTCGGTTCGCTACGGCAAGACCCCAGCCCTGACCAGCCAGTTCCTGACCGAGGGGGCTGAGTCGCCGGCGGACTTGATCTTCGCCCAGGACTCGGGATACCTCGGCGCGCTGGCGGGCCAAGGGCTGCTCGCGCCGCTCCCGCAGGAGCTCCTCGATCGCGTCGACCCGCGCTTCCGCGGTCCCAAGGGGCATTGGCTCGGGACCAGCGGGCGGGCCCGGGTCTTGGTCTATGGGACGAAGTCCCTCGAGCCCAGCGAACTCCCAGAGAGCTTGGCGGAGCTCGCCGATCCGAAGTGGAAGGGGAAGCTGGGCTGGGCTCCCGGGAACAGCAGCTTCCAGGCTCACGTCAGCCTGCTGCGCCACACCTGGGGCGAGGCCAAGACCAAGTCTTGGCTAGAGGCCGTGATGAAGAACGAGCCCAAGGTCTACCCCAAGAACTCCCCTCAAGTCGCGGCGGCGATCTCAGGGGAGATTCAGATCGGCTGGGTCAACCACTACTACCTCTACCGCAAGGGTCCAGACGCTCCGGCGGCGAACTACAGCTTTCGGTCCTCAGGTGACGCGGGCAACGTGTTGATGGTCTCAGGCCTCGGGGTTCGCGCCGAGAGCCCCCGGCGCGTTGCGGCTGAGAAGCTCCTGGCCTACTTGGTCAGCGAGAGCGCTCAGGCCCACTTCGCCAACGAGGTCTTCGAATACCCCACCGTGCCTGGGATCAAGACCCACGAGCGTGTGCCTAGCCTCGAATCCCTGAACCTGGCTGAGGTCGATCAAAGTCACCTCGCGGACGTAGGGCCGACCCTGAAGCTCCTCCAGGAGCTCGGGCTCCAGTAGGGGTTAGCCCCAGGCTCGCTCGTGAGGGTGATCCAAGGGGTCCGCTGGGCCCTCGCCTGCGCCGCCCTGGCGCTCCCCCTGGTCCCGCTCCTGGGGCTCCTGGCGGCGAGCCTGGCCCCGGCTCCAGTCCTCTTTCCTGGAAGCAGCGACGCCTCCCCCTGGGGTTCGCTCTTGACTCACCCCAGCGGAGGTCTGGGGCCGCTGCCTCAGAGCGCGCTCCTCGCGCTCTGTGTAGCAGCCTTGGCGCTCCCCCTCGGGACCCTCTTCGCCTGGGCCGAGCGGCGCTGGGCCTATCCTGGGGCGCGCCTCCTCGGCGTCTTGACCCTCTTCCCCCTCGCGATCCCGAGCTACGTCCTGGCGGGGACCGTGCGCCAGACTCTGGGGCCTGGGGGCTGGCTGGGCGGACCGCTGGGGTTGCCGACCTTCTCCGGCTTCGGAGCAGCGGTCGTCGTCCTGACCCTGACCACGACTCCCTACGTCCAGCTCTTGGTCGGGGCGGCGCTGGCGCGCCTCGGGGCGGACGAGGAGGAGGCGGCGAAGACCCTCGGCGCCCGCGGGTGGCGGTTGGTCTGGGTCGCGATCCTGCCGCGCTTGCGCCCAGCGCTCGCCTTCTCGCTGCTCCTGGTACAGCTCTACGTGGTCAGCGACTTTGGGGCCGTGGCGGTCCTCGATTGTCGTGTCTTGACGTGGCGCCTGTATCAGGCAGTCAACTTGGGACGCTTCGACTTGGCGTTGACGCTGGCGTGCGGAGTTGCTGCCCTGACCATTCCGCTCTTGGTGGTGGCGCGCCTCGTCCGAGGACGACAGGGAGAGGCGAGCGAGGGGAGTTCTGGCCAACGAGTCGTCGAGCGGCGGCGCCCGCGCCTGCTGGCGCTCGCGGCGGCGCTCCTTCTGCAGCTTGCGCTGGGCTTCTTGGGCGCTCTCCTCCCCATTCTGACGTTGGTGGGCTGGGTCACGGAGGGTGTGCTGCGGGGCCTGCCCTTCGCAGGGATCGGGGAGGCCCTCTGGACCTCGATCTGGCTCTCGCTCTGCGGGGCGCTCCTGACTACAGGCCTGGCCTTGGCGCCGGCTTGGATCTCGATCCGCTCCCGCGGCGTGGCGGCAGGTTTCGCCGAGCAAGGGGTCTACTTGGCGAGCAGCCTGCCCGGAGTCCTTCTGGCCTTCGGCCTGATGCTCTTCGCCCTCCACGGGTGTCGCCTGGTAGGGCTCAACGAGGCCTACGGGTGGTTCTTAGGGACGGGGGCCTTGCTCTTCGTGGGCTACGCGACCCGCTTCCTGGTGGAGGCCTTCGCCTGCCTTCAGACGGGGGTCGCCCTCCTCGATCGCGACCTCGAAGAGAGCGCGAGGTCGCTGGGGGCGGGCCCGGGGCGACTCGGCCGCGAGGTGATCGCTCCCCAGTTGGCTCCGACTGCGGCGGTCGCGTTCCTGATCTGCGCCCTGGCAATCGTCAAGGAGCTCCCGGTTACCCTCCTCCTCGGCGGACCCGTGGGGGTCCGACCTTTGAGCTTTCGCATCTACGACCGCTACACCGAGGCCCTCTTTCACGACGCCGGCCTAGCAGGGCTCGCGATGGTCGTGTTCGGGGTCTGCGGCTTCGCGCTCACCTTGTGGTCCCGCCGTCATGCCTGATCTACGACTGAGCGTGACTGGCCTCAGCCACACCTTCGGGGAAGACCCGGTCCTCGAGCCGGTCTCGTTCGAGGTCGCGCCAGGCGAGCTGTTGGCAGTCTTGGGGCCCTCGGGGTGTGGCAAGACCACGCTCCTCCGGGCCCTGGCTGGCCTGATCACTCCTCGCGCCGGTCGGATCCGACTGGGCGAGCGCGACCTCTGCCACGAGGGGCGCGAGCTGGTCCCGACCGAGGCGCGCCGGGTCGGCTTGGTCTTCCAGAGTTACGCCCTCTTCGGCCACTTGGATGTGGCGAGGAACGTCGGCTTCGGTCTTCGTCCAGCCGACCCTGCGCGCGTCAGGGACCTCCTCGAGCGAGTGGGCTTGGCTGAGTTCGCAGAGCGAGATCCTCGCTCCCTCTCAGGTGGACAGCAGCAGCGCGTCGCGTTGGCGCGGGCCCTGGCCCCTCGACCGGACCTCTTGCTCCTCGACGAGCCCTTTGCCAACGCAGACGCTGAGCTGCGGGTTCGTCTGAGCGTCGAGCTCAGGCGGCTCCTGGCTCAGGAGCGGACTCCTGCGATCCTAGTAACCCACGATCGGGAGGACGCCCTCCGCACGGCGGATCGCGTGGCGGCCTTCTCTCCAGGCCCAGCCGGCGGGCGCCTGGCTCAGATTGGGTCCCCCGAGGACGTCTACCTGCGCCCCCAGGAGCGAGGCGTCGCCCACCTGACCGGCCGAGCCTCGTGGCTGGGGGGGCAAGCCGACGGTCTCCAGGCCCAGACCCCCTTCGGCGTCCTGGCTCTGTCCGAGGCCAGGGAGGGGCCCGTCCAGATCCTGCTGCGCCCAGAGCAGGTCTGCGTCGAGGCCGGCCCAGGGGACGCGCGAGTCGCGAGCTGCGCCTTCACTGGCGCGGGCTACCTCGTTGAGCTGAGCTTGGGCGAGGGTGAAGTCTGGGGCACCTCGCCGAGCCCCCTCGCCCTGGGCCCAGCCCAGGTGAGCTTCCGCGGCCCCCACTGGGCGCTCCCCGACGCGAAGAGCTGAGGGATCTGAACTCAAGGAGGTGTCGGGCGCGGGCTTGGGGGGCTCTCGCCAGCTGAGCCCCAGGGGCCCCTCGGCTTCCAGATCCTCCGACGACGAGGACGGCTCGAGAGGAGCGATCAACCGCAGCGGCGGAAGAGAGCTAGCCGCGAGGGACGGCGACCGGCTCGAGGTGCCAGATCTCGCGGGCGTAGTCGCTGATGGTCCGGTCGCTGGAGAACTTGCCAGCGCGAGCCGTGTTCAAGAGCGCAGCCTTGGTCCAAGCGTCTTGGTCCGCGTAGAGCGCGTCGATGCGCTCTTGGCCTTCGCAGTAGGCGGGGAAGTCGGCCAGGAGCATGTAGGTGTCCCAGGTCAGGAGGTCGTTGACGACTCCTTGGAAGCGGCCTGGTTCGCCGGGTGAGAAGGTCTCGCCTCCGATGAGGTCGAGGATGGCTCCGATGCGCTCGTCGGCGTCTGCGTAGGCCCGAGGGTCGTAGCCGCCGTGGCGCAGCTCCTCGACCTCGTGAGCCTCGAGGCCGAAGATCACGATGTTCTCGTCGCCGACCTCCTCCTTGATCTCGACGTTGGCTCCGTCGAGGGTCCCGAGGGTGATGGCGCCGTTGAGGGCCAGCTTCATGTTCCCGGTGCCCGAGGCTTCGTAGCCGGCGGTCGAGATCTGCTCCGAGACGTCTGCTGCGGGGACTATGACCTCGGCCAAGGAGACCCGGTAGTTGGGAATGAACGCGACCTTCAGGAGGCCCCGGACGCGAGGGTCGTCGTTGACCACGGCGCCTATCGAGTGGATCAGCTCGATCACGCGCTTGGCGGCGGCGTAGGTCGCGGCGGCCTTGCCCGCGAAGATCACGGTCCGGGCCGGGGGCGTCGCGCCGTCTAGGAGCTCGCGGTAACGCTGCACGATCCAGAGCACGAGCAGGAGCTGACGCTTGTACTCGTGGAAGCGCTTGATCTGAACGTCGAACATGGACGTCGGGTCCACGTCTACGTGGGCGAGTTCCGAGATCATGGCGGCGAGGGCGCGCTTGTTCTCGAGCTTGACGGCGCGGAAGGCCCCCAGGAACTCGGGATCGCCGAGGGCTGGCTCGAGCTCGCGGAGGCGATCGAGGTCCCGCTCCCAGCCCGCGCCGATCCGCTCGGTCACGAGGGCCGCGAGGCCAGGGTTGGCCTGGCGGAGCCAGCGCCGGGGCGTGATCCCGTTGGTCTTGTTGCTGAAGCGATCGGGGTAGAGCTCGTAGAAGTCCTTGAGGATCCCGGTTCGGAGCAGCTCTGAGTGGAGCGCCGCCACGCCGTTGACCGAGCTCCCGCCGACCACGCTCAGGTGCGCCATTCGGACCCGGCCCGGGTGGCCCGGCTCCATCACGGCCATTCGCCGGAGGCGATCGCCGTCGCCGGGGAAGGCCGCGCGGACCTCCTCTTGGAAGCGACGGTCGATCTCCTCCACGAGCTGGAGGTGGCGCGGGAGGAGCTCGGCCAGGAGGTCGTCGTTCCAGGTCTCGAGGGCCTCGGGCAGGAGGGTGTGGTTGGTGTAGGCGAAGGTCTGGCGAGTGATCTCCCAGGCCGGATCCCACTCGTAGTGGTAGACGTCCACCAGGAGGCGCATCAGCTCAGGGATCGCCAGGGCGGGGTGGGTGTCGTTGAGCTGGATCGCGCAGCTGGTCGGGAGGTCGTCCAGGCTCTCGTGGCGCGCCAGGTGTCGGCGAACGACGTCTTGGAGGGTAGCTGAGCTGAGGAGGAACTGCTGCTTGAGCCGGAGGAGCTTGCCCTCGCGGGTGTCGTCTGCGGGGTAGAGGAAGGTCGTGATGGCGCGAGCTTCGTGCTGAGTCTGATACGCGCCAGCCTGGAACTCTTCGAAGTCAACGCTAGGGCCCGTCGGACGCGCGGCCCACAGGCGGAGCGTGCCGACGGTTCGAGTCCCGAAGCCGGGGACCGGGACGTCGTAGGGGACGGCCAGGACGTCGTGGGTGTTGATCAGGGTCCGGTGGACGCGACCGTCGTCCCCGTCGGCATAGCCGACCTGGCCCCCAAAGGCGATCCGAACTGTCTCCTCGGGACGCGCCAACTCCCAGGGCCAACCGGCCTCTGAGGTCCAGGCGTGCGCCTCCTCGACTTGGCGCCCGTCGCGGATCACCTGGTCGAAGAGGCCCATGTCGAACCGAAGTCCATAGCCCCGGGCCGGGAGGTCGAGGGTCGCCAGTGAGTCGAGGAAGCAGGCCGCGAGGCGGCCGAGGCCGCCGGAGCCGAGGCCGGGGTCCGGCTCCTCGCTCTCGATCTCCTCGAGGCGCACGCCGAAGGCGTCCAGGGCAGCCCGGGTCGAGTCTTCGAGGTCGAGGGCTTGGAGCGCCGAGCGCAGGAGTCGCCCGACGTGAAACTCCATGGAGACGTAACAGACTTGGCGAGCGCCGCTCCAGGCTCGCTCGGTCGCCAGCCAGCGGTCGGCGATCTGGTCACGGACCACACGGGCCAGGGCCTGGTAGACCTCGCCCCGAGCGGCCTGGTCGCCCTCGCGGACGAGGCTGCGGCGGAGGCGATCACGCAGGGCGTGCTCGAGGTCGGAGGTGCTAAGTGCAGTCACGAAGGGGCTCCCAGGGGGCAGGAGATGGGGGCTCGCGCCGCCTGTATGGCGTGCGAAGGGCGCAGACTCTACCTAGGTTTGAGGACGATTGCCGCCAGCGGCGGAAGATCGAGGACTAGGGATTGGTTGTGCCCGTGGGCTGCGACCTCTTCTGCGTCGAAGGACTCGGCCAGGTCGGCGCCGCTCCCCCCGAAGGACTCAGCGTCGGTGTTGAGCGCCAGGTCGTAGCCCTTGTGGCCTGGGACGCCCAGGCGATAGCCCTCGATCCGCTCCGGCGCGAGGTTCAGGACCACGACCAGGTGCTCCTTCCCAGCGCGGCGCTGGTAGGAGAGGACTGCGTGCTGGTTCTCCTCGCAGTCGATCCAGCAGAACCCGCTCGACTCGTGGTCCTCCTGCCAGAGGCTAGCGCTCGCCCCGTAGAGCTGACCCAGGGCCGCCAAGCAGCGCCCGACGCCGGCGTGCTCCTCGAGCTCCTCGAGGTGCCAGGGCAGGCACTGCTCGTGGTCCCACTCGGTCGGGCTCGCGAGCTCGCTCCCCATGAAGAGGAGCTTCTTGCCGGGCCTCGTCCACTGGTAGGCCAGGAGGAGGCGGAGGTTGGCCCGTTTCTGCCAGGCGTCGCCGGGCATCTTGCCCAGGAGGGAGCCCTTGCCGTGCACGACCTCGTCGTGGGAGAGGGGCATCAGGAAGCGCTCGCTGTGCTCATAGATCATGGCGAAGCTGAGCTGATCGAGGTGGTAGCGGCGGTGGATCGGGTCGCGGGCCAGGAAGGCCAGCGAGTCGTGCATCCAGCCCATGTTCCACTTGAAGGTGAACCCCAGCCCCCCCTCGCTGACGGGGCGAGTTACGCCCTCCCAAGCGGTGGACTCCTCGGCGATGGTGATGCAGCCGGGGCACTCGCTGGCGACGGCCTCGTTGAGTTCGCGGAGGAATGCGACCGACTCCAGGTTCTCATTGCCCCCGTGCTCGTTGGCGACCCACTGGCCGTCCTCGCGGCTGTAGTCGAGGTAGAGGAGCGAAGCCACGGCGTCGACGCGGATCCCGTCGACGTGGAACTCGCTCATCCAGTAGAGGGCGTTGGCGACCAGGAAGTTGCGGACCTGAGGGAGGCCAGTGTCGAAGATCAGGGTCCCCCAGTCGGGGTGCTCGCCCTTGCGCGGGTCGCCGTGCTCGTAGAGGGCCTTCCCGTCGAAGCGGGCCAGCGCCCAGGCGTCCCGGGGGAAGTGGGCCGGGACCCAGTCCAGGATCACGCCGAAGCCGTGCTGGTGGAGGTGATCGATGAGGAAGCGGAGGTCGCTCGGGTCCCCGTAGCGCGCCGTCGGCGCGTAGTAGCCCGTGACTTGATAGCCCCAAGAGCCGCCGTAGGGGTGCTCCATGACCGGCAAGAACTCGACGTGAGTAAACCCGTAGCGCCGGAGGTGGTCGACCAAGAGCGGAGCCAGCTCGCGGTAGGTCAGGGTCCGGTTGTCCTCGTCGGGCTTGCGAGCCCAGCTTCCGAGGTGGACCTCGTAGACCGCCAGGGGCGAGGTCAAGGGGTCGCGCTCGGCGCGGGCCGCGAGCCACTCCGAGTCACCCCACACGTAGTCGTCAGCGACGACCTTTGACGCGGTGTCGGGGGGAAGCTCCGCCGCTCGAGCCATGGGGTCGGCGTGGAGCGCGAGCTCGCCGCTCTGGGTCTCTATGGCGAACTTGTAGAGGGCTCCGGCGGTGACGCCCGGCACGAAGGCCTCGTAGATCCCAGACTCCCCGCGCTGGGTCAAAGGACAGCGGCGGTCGTCCCACTCGCAGAAGTCTCCGACCACGCTCACGCGGATCGCGCGCGGGGCCCAGACCGCGAAGCGAACGCCTGCCTGGCCCTCGTGCTCGACGAGGTGAGCACCCAGGCTCTCCCAGAGGCGTCGGTGGCGCCCCTCGTTTATGAGGTGGAGGTCGAAGTCGCTGAGCAGCATTGGCGGGATCATCGCAGACCGGCCGGGAGTCGCCAGCCCCAGTCGGTGGAGGCTTCTGGGTGCCGGCCTGGGCCCGGCTGGGCCCCCAGAGAGGCTAGTCGCGAACCGCCGCGTAGAGATACGCGTCGCGAGCCTCGCTGGAGGTGTTGGGGTGGCAGCACACGCTCCTGAGCGTCCCCTCACGCACGAAGCCGGCCTTCTCCAGGACCCGCGCTGAGCCGAGGTTCTCGACGTCTACGAGGGCCGTGATCCGCTGGAGGCCGCTCGCCAGCCCGAGCTCCCTGAGCGCGAGGACGACTTCGCTCATGTATCCCTGGCCCCAGTGCGCACGCGCCAAGACGTAGCCGAGCTCGGCCTGGGGCCCGCTCTGAGTCGCGCGGAGCATGCCCAGGGGACGCGCGTCGCTTCGGCGCTCGAGGACCCAAGGGCTGCGGCGCTGGTCCCAGTCGCTCACGATCTCAGCCAGGTAGCCCTCGGTCTGCTGAGGGCTGACGTGCGGGCGCCAGCTGAGGTAGCGCGTGACCTCGGGGTCTTGGGCGTAGTCGCTGTAGACCCAGCTGGCGTCGCTGAGGCGCGGAGCCCGAAGCAAGACCCGCGCGCTCTCCCAGCGCTCGGGGAGCGCGAGGCGCCTGGGCGCCTGGAGCACGAGGGGAGCCTCCCAGGCTTCGGGGAGCGCCGCGCGAATCGTGTCGCCGGCCCAGTCCAGCCAGGGACCGCAGGCGTCTAGGACCGGAGCGTCTCCGCTGGCGACCACGATCCCCTCGGGGGGCGCCCGGAGGATCTGGTCGGGATCGGGGACGACCTCGACTTCCCAGGGGAGGCCAGCGGCCTCGGCGCGGGCCCGGATCAGGGCACCCAGACGGCCTGTGTTGCTGACCGGGGCGTCGAGGAGGAAGCGGACCGGGACTTCCCCCCACCCGCGCTGACTGAGGTCTTGGGCCAAGAGCTCGAGGGCGCGGCCGGTCAGAGGGCGAGTTCGATAGGCCCCGTGGATTCCGGCCAGGTCGCGGATCGTATCGTCCAGGGTGGACACGAGGACGCCGCCCTTGAGCGCCGTCTCGAGGGTAATGATCACGTTGAACCCGTCGACCCAGAGTCCGGCTGGAGGTGGCGCGGCCCCGCGCAGCCGACGCCCGGCCCGCTCGGCCTCGCCGCCGGCGGCGCTCGTGGCCCGGGTCAGCGCGCGCCGCTGCCGCTCGTAGAGCTGATAGCGATCACCCACCAACTTGAGCGCAGAGGGGAGGGGGAAGCCGCGTCGGCGGAGATAGGCCAGCTCCTGACAGGCTCGCTGGAGCACCGGCAGCGCCTCGGCGCCAAAGAGGGTCGCGTCCTGGGGGGCGGCCACCCCCGCTACTCGGTTCGGGCCATCCGCGCGAAGCGGGCCCAGGCCGGGTGCTTGCGGAGGGAGTCTGGCGAGTGCTCCGAGATCCACTCCGCGAGGAGGATCTTGACGTCCTTGTGGACTGGGTCGAGCTTCAGCCCGACCAAGGCTTGACCCGCGTTGGGATCGTAGGGGGCGCGAATCCAGGCCTTGTAGATGTGATGCTCGTAGGGGACCGGCTCGTCATAGCGGGTCTTGAGGGAGTCCAGCACGAGGGACTCCAGGAGCGCTAGGTCCCGCGTCGCGGCCGGGCCCAGGCCCTCCTCACGTCCGAACTGGAAGGCCTGCAGGTAGAGGAGCCCGAGGTAGAGGGGGTCCCGCCGGATGGCGTCCCCGATCATGGCTCGGAGCACCGGGCGGGGGGAGCTCTTGGGCCAGGTCGGCTTGACGTCGCTGCGGTAGGTCTCGGCCAAGCTGTAGAGGAGGGCTTCGGTAGCGGTGCAGTCCTCGAGGGTTACGTCGGTGCTGGCGATGCTCCCGTCGCGAACTCCAATCACGGTCTTGTCCGGAACGGACGAGGTCGCCATGAAGCCGCGGATCCAGTCGCCGCGGAAGAACCAGAACACACTCAGGGCCCGCCCCGGGCGGAGTCGAATCCGGCGCAGGTAGAGGTGTCCGGCCGAGCCGCCAGGTCCCTCACGTCGGGCGCGCCGAACGCCGAGCTCCCACTGAGCGACGTAGTTCCAGGGGTCCTTGGCGAGGACCGCCTGGCAGGCCTTCTCGGCCTCGGTGTTTAGTCGCCTGGGCATGGCCTCGGCGACCCGGGCTTCCTTGAGGGCCGCCTTCTGCTGGGCAGGTGAGATCGAGCTCCGCGGCGGCATCTTGGGAATCAGCTCGCCCCAGGGGACGCCCGCAGGCAGCGGCGGGAGCTTGGCACCTGGCGGCTGGATCGCGAGTTCGAGGTAGTGGGCCGCCACGGCGTTCGGGCCAGCGAGCTGGCGGGCTCGCAAGAGCGACTTGGCCTCGGCCAGGGCCGCCGCTTGGGGGGCCTTCCCGGCCCCAAAGGCCCGAGGCCAACGCGCGCAGAGCAGCCCTCGCGCCAGAGGCCCCTGGAGGTTGCTGAGCTCGCTGATCGTCGAGCTCCCGACGCGCGCGATCCAGGCGTCACGTTGGGCGGGGTCAGCGGTCTCGAGCCCCAGGATCGCGCTGTCTAGGTTCCGCAGACCTCGCCAGGCGCCTTCGGCTGCGCGCTGAGCAGGGGCCTGCTCTCCTCGGCTCGAGAGAGCGCGGCTGAGGTCTCGGAGGCTGCGGCTCAGGAGAGGGAGCGGCGGGCGGTCGTGGGGAATGTCGTCGAGGAGGCGGCGGAGGGCGGGGGCCAGCTCGGACTTCGGGTCGCGGGCCGCGGCGGCCGCCGCCAGGCCCAGGTCGTCAGCCGAGGACTGGGGGGGCGGCTCGCCCTGGAGGGCTGCCCAGTCTGCGCGGAGGAGGCGGAGCTCGGGGTGGTCAGCCGCTCGCTCGAGCGCGGCGGAGATGTCCTGGCCGAGGCGAACCTGGAGGCGGAGCCTGAGCGCGCTCAGGGTCGACTCGCCAGCGGTGCGCTTGAGCGCGCGCTCGAGGGCCAGGAGGGCCTCGTGATCCCGGCCGAGAGCCGCAGCCAGGGCGACGGTCTGGCGAGCGGCCTCCGGCTTGGAGGTCTCGATCAGGTGGTCTCGCGCGCTGGCGAAGGCCTCAGGGAGGTCTCCGGCCTCGAGGAGCGCTTGGGTCCAAGGCCCGCGGTAGGTCGAGCCGCGTCCGAAGAGCTTCTTGACCTCGGCCTGGGCCTCGGTGAGCCGGTTTGTCGCGAGCAGACACCGGGCCTGGAGGAAACGGGCTCGGTCCTTGGCGCCGAGGGACTTGGCTAGGGCCAAGGCCTCCTCCCCTTGGCCGGCTCGCAAGAGCGCGTCCACGCGGAGCGTCTTGGCGACGGGGTCTTGGCTGCCCTTGAGGGGAGCGGACTCGAGGAGGGTCTGGGCGCGCTGGAGGTCGCCCAGACGCCACGCGACGCGGACTCCGAGCGCTGCGGCGAGGAGGAGCTCCTCTTCGCTCGCCTGGCCGGCTCCGGCGAAGGTCTCTAAGCAGGCGGCCGCCCGGAGCCCCTCCAGTCCTTGTCCTCGATCGACGGCGACGCGAGCGCGGGCCAAGAGGGCAGGGCGCCAGGCCCGCTGGAGGTCGGGGAGTCCCTTGGGGGGCTTGCCCTGACCCGCAGCCGCCAGGCTCGCCTGCTCGAGGGCCTCGTCGAGGCCCGCCACAGCCTTCTCGGGCTGAGTCGTCTCGAGGAGATCGACGGAGCGCGCGAGGGCAGCGCTGGCGTGGCGGGCGGCCTCCTCACGTTGGGTCGCGGCTTGGTTCTGGCGATAGCTCCGGAGGGCGAACTTGGCACCGAGGGCGACCACGATCAGGACGACCAGGCTGACCACAATGGAGGCCAGAATGAAGCCAATAGAGCGCTTGTTCTCCTCGACTTTGCGCGAGAGGCGCTCAGCGGAGGTCACCGAGCTGGCGCTCGGCTTCTCGCCGGCGAGGACCCGCTCGAGGTCCTCGGCGAACTCGAGGGCCGTGGCGTAGCGGTGCTCAGGCTCCTTCTCCATGGCCTTGAAGGCCACCACCTCGAGCTCGGGCTCCATCACGTCGTGAGCCGCGAAGGGCTCGGGGGCCAGCTCCAAGATCATGCGGTAGAGCTCGACGGTCGAGTCGGCCTTGAAGGGCACGTCGCCGCAGATCAGCTCGTAGAGGATCACGCCCAGGGAGTAGACGTCGCTGCAGGGCCCCATGGCCTCGAGGTTGCCGACGGCCTGTTCGGGAGCCATGTAGAAGGGCGTGCCCATGGCCGCGCCTTCCTGAGTCAGGCGCGTGTCGCCGCTGAGGTTCTTGGCGAGGCCGAAGTCGGTGATCAGGGGCTGGTGGTTCTTGTCCAAGAGGACGTTGGCCGGCTTGAGGTCGCGGTGGAGGTAGCCCTGCTCGTGGGCGTACTGGACGGCTCGCCCGAGCTTGGCCATGCACTTGACGCGCTCGTCGCGGCTCATGCCGGCCTTGCTCGCGCCGAGGTCGGTCCCCTCGATCAAGTCCATGGCGTAGTAGAGGATCCCCTCCCACTCGCCGGCGTCGTGGATCTTGACGATGTTGGGGTGGTCGCCGAGCTCGATCTGAGCTTTGGCCTCGCGCTTGAAGCGGTGGATCTGGCCCTCGCTCGCCTTCTCTGCCGCCAGCAAGACTTTGAGCGCGAACACGCCCCCCTTCTCGGCGTGACGCACGCGATAGATCGCGCCCATTCCGCCCTTGGCGATCTGCTGCTCGAGGACGTAGTTGGCGAAGAGGCGCGGGCCCTCGGCTCCGGTCTGCTCGAGAGGGTCGTGGTGGAAGCGCTGGGTCGCGTGGTCCACGGCTGAAAGTCGATTGCGGACGAAGCTTCCGCTTAGGCTCGATCCGGCAGCCGCGACCGGGAGCGCGGCTCCGCAGTGGCGGCACTGTTCGTGACGCGGTTGAGGACCTGGAGCGTGCCAGTTGCCTGCGCCGCAGGCGAGGCAGGCGTGGTGGCAGCGCGAGAGCTCGTGCTGTAGGTGGATCAAGGCCTGGGGAGGGAGCCCGCCTTCTCGGACCAAGAGCTGGCCGAGGGTCAGGGCTTGGCCGCCGGCCAAGAGCTGGCCCTGACGCGCGAGGGCCCCCTGGACGCCGTTGGTGTCGAGGTAGCCGAGGCGCACCGCGAGCCGCGCCAAGAAGTAGTCCTCCTCGCTTCGCCAGCCCGAGGCGCTCGAGCCTTGAGTGGATTGAGTCAGGGAGTGGGCGAGGTGAGGAGGGCCCGGTCGGGGTTCGGGAGGGAGCTGGCTCACAGGCACACGCCGCCCGCGCGGGAGGGGTGGGACGAGCTCTGAACTCGTTCTCGACGTTGCTGGAGGGCGCTAGTGGTCACGCTGGCCTACGTCCTCAACGGACGAAAGTGACCCACTGGTCGGTGATGTCGTCGCCCTGCCCCTTATCGTCGCGTCCGTTCGGACCGAGGGAGTAGATCAGGACGCGGTCGCGCTCGGCCAAGACTCGATAGGCCCGGCCGAAGTCGTCGACGTAGGTCCCCCCCTGGAGGCGTCGCTTGCTGAAGCGGTAGCCCTTCGGTCGCTCAGGGGTCTCGCCGATGGTCGCTATGAGCTCCGGCAGGTTCTGGGGGATGGGAGTCGCCTTGTCGGCCACGAGGTGGTGGACCAGAGCTCGCGTCAGGGCCACGACCTCGGTCTGGGTGGCCAGCGTTCGGCCCTCTGTCTCTTTGAGACGAATCGCAGCACGGGTCATGACGTAGATGGTGCAGATCATGACGACCGCCACGAGGTTCACGACGTAGAACAGGATTCGCAGGTGACGACGTCGATCTCGTCGGCTGGCCGCGAGGGAGTCGTCGTCGATGCTCTGGCGGACGCGAGCCAAGACGTCGAGCTTGGTCGACTCCATGGCCTGAGCGGCCTCTTGATGAGCCGCCCCCAGCGCGGCTCCGAACTCGTTCTCGAAGGCCGCCTCGAGCGCCGCCAGCTCTTCGGGGCTAGGCTCGGTGTCGACATAGTCGCCGTAGCTCGGGTCTTCGTAGGGCGGCGGGGTCTCGTGCTCGTCGCTCATGAGCCCTCCACCTTGGTTCCCAGGCGGTCCTGGACCATCTTCATGGCTCGGTGAAGGCGGTTGGCGATGGTCCCGGTCGGCTCGCCGAGGTGCTCCGAGATCTCCTTGTAGGACATCTTCTCGACGTAGCGGAGGGTCATCACGATTCGGTATTTGTCGGGCAGGGCGGTCACGGCGGTGATGACCCGGCCGTGCTCCTCGGCGTTCTCGAGAGACTGTCCGACCGGCTCTTGGATTCGTGGGAAACGACCGGATTCGCGGTGGCTTAGCGTCTCTTCTTCGAGGGACATGGCCGTGCCGCGGCGCTCGCGTCGGCGGCTCCAATCAATGCAGAGCTTGAGGGTGATGTTGTAGATCCAAGGCGCGAATTTGCGCCGGTCGCGGAGGTCGGGGAGCGCGCGGAAAGCCCGTACGAAGGCCTCCTGAACGATGTCCTCGGCATCCGCACGATGACCGGTCTTCTGGTAAGCCAGGACCGAGATCATGCGGAAGTATCGTTCGGCGAGGAGGCCGAAGGCGTCCTTGTCGCCCGCTACAGCGCGTTCGACGAGGACTTCATCTGGCGGGTCGTAGGGTCCCACGGTCTCAGCATACTCCTCTGCTTGGGGGGTCTGCGACCCCCCAAAAGCCCTATCTTGGGCGATTGAGCCTCGGGACGCCCGATTTCGCGGTGCAGCCCGGTCGGGTCATCTGCCAAACCGGTCCGACGCGTGTCTGCCTTCGACACGACAGATCAGGCAGGTTCACTCTCGGAATTCACTCGGAAGGGGGACGGCGGGTTGACCTCCGAGCGAAAGAGGCGCCGTCGGTATCCCGAGAGGATAGGGTGATTCGAAGAGAGAGAGGGAGGCCCCGCCAATGACGCTGCAGACGATTCTCGTCGTCGACGACAGCTCTGTCGTCCTGGAGAGCGTCAAGAGGGCGCTCGCGGGGCGGTTCGAGGTGCGCACCTGCGACGACCCGATCCTGCTCCCGAACAGCCTGATGGCTGGCGACCCAGTCGATCTGATTCTGATGGACGTCAACATGCCCGGATTGAGCGGCCCAGCAGCAGTCGCAGGGTTGAGAGGGATTGGGCTGCAGACGGCCAGGGTCGTCCTCTATTCCAGCGAGCCCCGCGACGTCTTGGAGCGACTCGTCGTCGAGTCAGCAGTGAGCGGCGCGATCTCGAAGAGCGCTCCGCTGGACCTCCTGGCCGACGAACTGGCTCGCTTCCTTGAGGAGACGTCCCTCGCAGGGATGGAGGCCATCGTTTTCGCGAGGTCGCCGCTCAAGGAGCGCTTGGGGACGGAGCTCGGTCGCTTGGCTATCCAGACCGAGCTTCACGAGCCCTTAGGGGTTGACCGTCGGATTCGTTCTTCGAGCGCGAAGTTGATCCTCATGGAAGCGGCTGCGTTCAAGAACTGCGCAGAGCGGCTCGCGCGTCTGCGGAAGCGCGGGGCGCTGGACTCGCGCCGTCTGCTCTTGATCGGAGCCTGCTTGGGAGAGACCTGTTTGGCCGAGGAGGAGCTGGACCAGGAGAACCTGGCCAGAGTGCTGACCGAGCTGGTGTCCTGAGACAGGAATCACCCGCCGGGGTCAGGCGCGCGGCCCCGGCAGAAGTCAGTACATGCAAAGAGGCCAGCCCCTGCGGGCTGGCCTCGTTCGCGTTTCGGTCCCTCGTCGCGGTTAGCGGCTGAGGAACTCGACGACCTGGTTGATGTCGACGGGGAGGGTCGAGTCCTCACGGTCGGGGAGGCGGAGGACGGTGCAGGTCAGCTCGTCCTTCTGAGTCGCGAGGAAGTCTGCGGCCTCGCGGTCGCTGTCCTCGAGCCGGCCGGTGTAGATCGTGCGCAGCTTCTCCTTGTCGATGACGGTGATCACGTCCTCGGCCTTGACGAGAGCGCTGGGCGCCTTGTAGCGCTTGCCGTTGACTCGGAAGTGGCCGTGGGCGACCGACTGGCGGGCCTGGGCGCGGGTCTTGCAGAACCCGGCGCGCCACACGATGTTGTCGATGCGACGCTCGCAGAGCGCGAGGAGGTTGGCGCCGTTGTCACCCGACATGCCCTTGGCGCGATCGAAGAAGCGACGGAGCTGACGCTCGTTGAGGCCGTAGTAGTGACGGAGAGCTTGCTTCTCCATCAGGGCCTGACCGTAGGGGGTCAGCTTGCGGCGGCGCCAGGGGTGCATACCCGGCTTGAAGGGACGGAGACGAGCGGCGCGGCTGGCGCCGCTGCTGTCGTAGACGTCGACGCCGAGGCGGCGGTTGATACGGGCCTTAGGGCCAGTGTAGTGAGCCATGTTTCTTCTCCCCCGCGTTGCGGGGCGGGTTCGGGGCTTCGCGCTCCCTGTGGCGAACCCGAGCCAGGAGGGAGGCATAGAAGGACTGCCCGGCTGTCCGGGTGAAGGGGCGGGAAGATACCGCCCCCTGGGGGCTCCGTAAAGCGCCGCGTCAAGGGGCCGAAGTCCGACCTGAGGGGTAGCTTGACCCCTCGCAGGAGCCTAACCACCTCCAGGAGTGCTCCCATGCCCCCTAAGTCCAGCGGCAAGAAGGCCTCGAGCGCCAAGAAGGCCTCGCCCAAGAAGAAGGCTGCGACCAAGAAGAAGGTGACCACCAAGGTCGCCAAGAAGAAGGCCGGGCCGAAGAAGAAGGCCGGGCCGAAGAAGAAGGCCGGGCCGAAGAAGAAGGCGACGACTAGGAAGGCGACGACCAAGAAGGCGACGACCAAGAAGAAAGTGACCGCCAAGGCCGCCAAGAAGAAGGCTGCGCCGAAGAAGAAGGCGACGGCCAAGAAGAAGGCGACGACCAAGAAGGCGAGGACCAAGAAGAAGGCGACGACCAAGAAGGCGAGGACCAAGAAGAAGGCGACGACCAAGAAGGCGACGACCAAGAAGAAGGTGACCGCCAAGGTCGCCAAGGCCGCCAAGAAGAAGGCCGGACCGAAGAAGAAGGCCGGACCGAAGAAGAAGGCCGGGCCGAAGAAGAAGGCTGCGACCAAGAAGGCGACGACCAAGAAGGCGACGACCAAGAAGGCTGCGCCGAAGAAGAAGGCGACGACCAAGAAGGCTGCGCCGAAGAAGAAGGCGACGACCAAGAAGGCCGCGCCCAAGAAGACGGCGACCAAGACGAGCGCTGCAAAGCCAGCAGCCAGCGGCGATCGCCTGCTGGCGGCCGCGCGAGAGTTGGCAGAGCTTCGAGCTGACCGGAACGCCTTGCGGGCTCGCTGCGAGGCTCTGGAGTCGGGCGCTGCGAAGGCAGCCAGCGCGGGGCTGGCGGAGGTCCAGGCGGAGCGCGACGTGGCTCGCTCGGAGGCCGAGGAGGCTCGGGCAGCGGCCAGCACAGCGGCGGACGAGCGCGAGGCCCTGCGGGCGGAGCGCGACGTAGCGCGCGCTGAGCTCGGACAGCTCCAGGCGGAGCGGGGCGAGATCAAGGCGAAGCTCGCCTCTCTGCCGGAGCAACTCGAGGCTTTCCGTGACGAGCTCGAGTCATTGCAGCTCGAGCGCGCTGCCCTTGGCGACGAGCTGGCGGGGGTTCGCTCGGAGCGGGACGAGTTCCGCGCGGAGCGCGACGCCTTGCGGACGCGCGCGGGCGAGCTGGCGAGCGCCGTTGAGGCCAGTCGCTCCTCGGGGGAATCGGCGACCCAGCGGCTCAAGGCGCTGGAGAGCGAGATCTCGTCCACGAGCGAGAGTGTGAGTTCGCTTCAAGGCGAGAAGGTCGAGCTCGAGGAGGAGCAGGAGCGGCTCCTGAGCGAGCTCGAGACCGCTCGAGGAGAGCTGAGCGCCGCTCAAGCGGCCCGCCATGCGGCCGAGGTCCGGGCGGCAGAGGCTGAGGGGCAGCTCGCGAGCGCGCGCGAGTCAGCCGAGGCGCAGGCCGCGGCGCGCGAGAAGGCGGAAGAGTCGGCTCGAGTCGCCCGGGCCGAGGTCGAGGCGATCCAGGCCCAGGCCGAGGAGTCCGAAGGGGAGGTCGCCGGTCGCCTGGACGCCGCCGAGCGACAGTTCGCCTCGATCTTGGGGGACGAGGAGTCCTCTGAGGACGCAGCAGGCGTCTCGAGCGCTGCCCAGGCCCGCCTGGAAGAGCTCGAGGCTGAGCTGGCGGAGCTTCGCCAGGAGCGAGATGCGCTGAACGGAGCCAGCGAAGGCGCTCGCCTCGAGGCCGAGGCGGCGCGTGAGGCTCTGGCGGCCAGCGAGTCGCGCGCCGGGACCCTCCAAGAGCAGCTCGAGGAGGCTCGGACTCAGGCCGAGGCCATGGCCGAGGCCCAGCGCGGGCTGGTTGAACTGCGGGCCCAGGCGGCGGAGGCCCGGCGCCTCCAGGCGGCGCTCGAGGAGGCCGAGTCGCGAGCCGCAGCTCTTGAAGAGCTCCGCGAGGAGGTCCAGGTCTTGGCCCCCCTTCGCGAGGTCGCGGCCCAGAGTCAGCGGGAGACGCAGCGCCTCGAGGGAGAGCGATTGCGCCTCGAGGGGCACAACTCGCGGATCGAGACGATGCTGAGCGAGCTTCAGGCTCAATGCGCGATGGCGCAGTCCGACGTCGAGACGGCCCGGAGCGAGGCCGAGGAGGCCCGCGCGGCCCTCGCCAGCCACCTGGAAGACCGCGAGCAGGCCCTGGCGGCCGGCGCGCCCGAGCTGGAGTCGCTCCGCGCTCAGGTCCAGCGCCTCGAGGGCGAGGTGGCTGAGGCCCAGGCCAAGGCAGGGGCTGATCCAGCCTTGGCGGCTCGCGTCTCTTCCCTCGAGGACGAACTCCAAGCTCGCGACGTCGAGTTGGGGCGGGCGCGGCAGGCAGTCAGCGCGGCTCACGAGCAGGCGAGCGCCCTGGAGGAGGCGCGCCAGCGGGCGCAGGTCGCCGAGCAGCGGCTCCAAGACGCTGTCCAGGCTGGACAGTCTGGCGCGGAGCGATCGCAGGTTCTCGAGGGCCAAGTCCGTGAAGCCCTCGCGCGAGCCCAGAGCGAGAGCGAGGCCCGCGCGACCCTCGAGCGCGCCCACGCCGACGCCGTCAACCGGCTTCAGGCCCTCGCAGGCGAGATGCAGGCTTTGCGCGAGCAAGCTGGGGCTGCAGACCCGAACCGGGAGGCCGCGCTTCAGGCCTCCTTCGCGGCCGAACTCGAGCAGGCCCGCCAGGCCCACGCGGCTGAGCTCGAGGGCGTTCAGACGCGCGCGGCCGACCTCGCGGTTCAGTCCCAGGAGGATCGCAAGCGCCTCCTCTCGCGGCTCCAAGACCTCGAGCAGCGCATGCGGGATCAGGACGCGCTCCGCGTCCACCAGGATCAGATCCGCGACCAGCTCGCCGAGAAGCTCAAGTCCAAGGAGCAGGAGCTGGCGCGCCTCCGCGAGGGGGACGAGAAGAAGAAGAAGGGCTTCTGGCCCTTCGGCAAGTAGCTCCTCTCCTGGGCTAATTCCGATTCTGCCGCAGCAGAATCGTGGACCGCGCGGCCTGCCTGCTCGACCTCAGCCCGCGAAGTCCTATCGCCCGCCCCTGCCGAGCAAGGTTGTGGCAGGAGCAAGGAGAGGCACGGGTCAGGCGCGACAGCAAGGGACGAGTGCAGAGCGCCGGCGCGAATCGGAGGCTCTTGGCTACTCGGCGGACGAGGCGCCCAGGACGAGCCAGCGCTTCAGCCACTCGGACCTCAGCCAGGGGAGCCCACCCGGGCTCGCGGTCAACCACAGGGCCTCGTCTCCGAGGGCGACCTCGAGGTGGGCTTCGCAGCCGTAGGGGTCTGGGTCTCCGGCTAGGCGCAGGGAGTCTCCGCTGAGAGAGCTGCGGAGAGCGTCGGGCGCGGCCTCGGCCAGGCTGGAGAGTGGCCTCGCCTGGCGCGGGCCCTTGCGTCGCACGAGGACGACGCGGCCCTCGAGAGCCTGGGGCTTGAGGGGGCCGAAGCCGCGCGAATCCTGGGTCGCGAAGGCGTCGCTGGTGTCTCCCAATACTCGTAGCCGGCCGCTGGGAGTGCGCTCAGTGAGGCGCTTGACGAGACGGATGGGGCGAAAGGGGTGCCGGACGACGACGAGGTCCCCGACCGCAGCCCCGCCTTGGGGGTCGGCGTAGATCAGGTCTTTGGGCCAGAGGGTTGGGACCATGCTCTCGCCGCTGACCTCGTGGACGAGGAGGCGGGGGAGGGCTTGCTCCCAGTACATGCGCAGGCCGGGAGCGAGCTCGAGGCTCGATCCCGGCCCAGTTGCTTGGGGTCCGGAGCTCAGTGGCTCTTGAGTTGAACTCAAAGACTCGCGGACTCCTGGATCGCTAGCTGGCGGTGTACCAGGCGACCTCGCGGTTCTTGGCGCCCCAGAACATGTCGTGGATCTTCTGGACCATCGTCATCAGCTCCTGGGCGTGGTCGAGGCTGACCTCCTGCTTGCAGGCCGAGCAGAGCTTGGTGGCCTTCCAGAACACGTCGTGGAGGTCGGGGTTCGACTCGAGGTGGGCCGGCTTGAAGAAGTCGGTCCAGAGAACGAGGAGCTCCTCCTTGCACTTGTGGGCCTGCTCCTCCTTGATCGAGGTGAAGCGAGCCATGGTGTTGAAGTAGCTCGCCATGGCCTGCTGATCGCTCGTGTCGCCAGGGTGGCTCAGGGCGAGGAGCTTCTTGGTCATGCTGAGGACGGCCTCGGCCTTGATCCGCGCGTCGGCGGGATCGTAGACGCCGCAGGGCCCGTCGCAGTGCGCGTTGGCCGTGGTGGAGGTCTCGGAGGTCTTGAACTCGGAGTGAAGCATGTGGTTCTTCCGCTGGTGGGGGGGTTTCGAGTGCCGAGGGTATACCCCACGATCCGGCCCAGCGGTAGGGGGTCGGTCCTCCTGAGGACACCCGGTCGCCCTGAGGACACCCAGAGCGCCGTGGCGTCCTCGCATGGAGCCCCCCTCGGCACGGGGCTCAGCTCAACCGAAGCGCGCTAGGGCCCAGCCCAAAGCCTAGAGGTCTGGGGGAGCGCAGCCTCCCCCAGCAACCCGTCGATTCGTGCAGAGAGGGGCCCCGAGCTGCTTTCGCCCCTGGATCACCCAACCCCGTCTCGCAGTCCAACGAAAGCAGCGTTAGGGCCCCGGGCGGAGAGCTTAGGGGGTCTGGGGGAGCGCAGCCTCCCCGAACAACCCAGCGACCCGTGCCAAGAGGGGCCCCGAGCTGCTTTCGCCCCTGGGATCACCCAACCCCGTCTCGCAGTCCAACGAAAGCAGCGTTAGGGCCCCGGGCGGAGAGCTAAGGGGGTCTGGGGGAGCGCAGCATCCCCCAGTAAAAGAGCCGCCAGGTCTCCCTGGCGGCTCTTCTGGGTAGCTCTAGCTCGGGGACCTACTTAGGCGGGGCCTTGACGGGCTTGCTGGGCTTCTTCCGCTTGCCCTTGTCCTCGGCGATGACAATCGTCTCGGCGCAGCGCACGAAGAGGCTGCGCAGCTCGGGCGCCTCCTTCTCGTGGCAGTAGGCAGCGAAGAAGTAGGTGTGCTTCTCGCGGATCAAGATCCGACGCACCACGACGATGTTGCGACCACGGACGGTGCTCCGGGAGGTGAACCCGTAGTCGTAGCCAGACCCGCGCGTGCGGGGGCTGGGACGATCCAGGATCTTCCAGGTCTTGTCGTCGGCTGCCTTGGCCATTTGGTCTTCGAAGAACTTGACCGCCTTCTCAGCTCGCATCTTGAGCTTGGGACCCGCGAAGATGTGGATCCGCGGGCGGTAGTTCTCGAGGCCGTCCTTGGCCTGGAAGATCGTGATCTCGTCCTCGACGACCGCGCTCCAGCCCTCGGGCCGGTTGATGGTGAAGAGGGGGTTCCCTTCCTCGGGGAGCGCCGAGAGGCGCGGGCCCTTGGTCAGGGGGTCGTCGATGATCGTGACCTCGTCGAAGCTCGACTCGCGGCGCTCTTGCCGGATCTTCCAGCGCTCGTAGAGCTCCATGTAGCGGTTGTCGATGGGGTACTTGTCGAGGTCCCCGAACTTCTCCCAGTACTCGTCGGTCGGCTGGTCGTAGTCCTCGCCGCCCTTGTCGTTGCGACGGTGCCAGCGAATGTTGTGAGGCTGGGTTCCGTGCTCGAAGACCTGCTTGCCGCGGTGGGTCTGCTGCTTGTAAGGCCAGCGGACCGTGACCTGAGTCTTGGTGTCCTCTTCGGGACGAATACGTCCCACGAAGACCTTACCGTTGTTCAGGATCAGGACCCCCGCCTCGGCCGGAGCCGCGGGGAGGAGGAACAAGCCCGTCAGGAGGACGAGCGAGAAGGCAGTGGTGAAATGCTTCATAGGTTCTCCTCTTCTACCTAGGGGTTCCGCTTGGGGTTGCTTTGGGAGCATCTGGAGCGCCGCTCTTCTTGTTGAGGAGCTCCTCCGGCTTGCGGTCGAAGGCCTTGGCCTCGCTCGTCAGGATCCGCTTGACCAAGAGTCGCTTGGCGCGCTCTTGAGCCGAGAGGGTCGGCTGGGGGGTCGGGTTGATGACGACGGGTTGGTCGCCGGTCCCGAAGAGCTGCTCGCGGAACACGAAGGCTCCACCGGCGCCCAAGAGCAGGAGCACGATGAAGATCGGCCACAGCTTGAGGCCGCCGCCGCCTGGCGTGAGCGGCTGCGGGCGCGCCATGGGCTGGGCCTGCTGCTGCTCGGGGGGCAGGATCCGCTTCGTCGTGATTCGACGAATGATGCTCTCAGCGTCTTGTTGAGAGATCGTCTTCGGCTGATCGTCGTCGGCGAACTCTTCGGTGTCGTAGCCGACCTCGGTCTCCGTCGCCATCCCGGTCTCGAGGTCGTCGTCGTGACCCATGCTGTCGTAGTAGCCGTCGTCGGCTTCTGCGTCCTCATAGGACCCGTACTCGTCCTCGTAGCCATCTTGGGTGGCGTAGGGGTCGTCGTAGGTCTCCGTCGCGTAGGCGTCTTCCTCGGGAGGAATGCCGCCGTCTGCCATGAAGTCGCTGGCCGAGTAGTCAGCCTCGCCCTCTTCGGCTGGCGGGAGCGAGTGCTCCGGTTCGCCGGTCGCACCGGGGAGCGCGTACTCGTCGTCGACGCCTTCGGCGCCAGGGAGAGCGTATTCCGGCTCACCCTCGGCTCCGGGGAGCGCGAACTCGGGTTCACCACCAGCTTCATCCGTGAAGCCATCGTTGGCTCCGTAGGGGTCGTCCTCGGCGGCGGCTCCATAGGGGTCGTCTTCAGCCGGGGCCCCATAGGGGTCGTCGGCAGCGTCCTCGGGGGGCAGAGCGTAGGGGTCGTCCTCGGCGGCGGCACCGCCGAGGTATCCGACGGGCTCGTCGTCCTGTGTCATGTGGCTGAATCCCTTCGTCACGACACGGCCTAAGGCAGGCATAGTATGGCGCATCGTGCAGACCCGCAAGGGCTCAACGATGGCTCTCAGGTCCTCGCCTAGTCGCTGTAAGGCTTGTGCTTACAGCCGCTTAGGGTTCTTTCTCTTGACCCTGCCAAGTCCCTCCCTAATCTATCGCGCTCACATGGCGCTCAGGGGGCGCCAGTTTCTGAATGTCTTCGAGAGATCGCGTCCACACAACCCAGACCAAGCGGCAGGATCGGGCCGACGAGTTTGGAGCGGGGCGATATGAGGTGGCCAATGTCCGAATCAATAAAGTGCGAAATCTGTGTCCAGACGATGGGATACGAGTACGAGGTAACGGAGCGCGACACGCAGTTCGTGCTCTGGGCTTGCGAGTGCGGCCACAAGTATCTCGAGCGTCGTCCGGGCCGGGATCACGTCCCCCAGGAGGGCGGCGCCCTTGGTCTCCTGGCCGCAGCTGCCCAGGGAAAGTAGCCAAGTAGCCAACTCCAGCCTGCTCGGCTGACCTCGACGCCCGGAGCCCCAATGGCCCGGGCGTCGTGCTGTACTGAACCCCTCTTCGTCCCATGTCTAGAGACCCCTGTGCGCACTCCCCTCCTAGACCCCTTTCACCTCCTCGGACCCTTGAGCCGCTTGGCCCTCGCTCTGACCTGCGGCGCCTTCCTGGCCTGCCAGGGCCCGCCCAAGGGTGACGTCCCACCAGGCGGGATCCGGACGGCCGAGGAGGTCGAGTCGGAGCGAGACGCGACGCCTCCCCTGACCCGCGCCAAGAACCTCTTCGCTGGCGGCGACCTCACGGGGGCTCGAGCCGCCATCGAGGAGGTCCTCAGCGAAGACGAGGACCACACCCAGGCTCGCTACCTCCACGCCAGAGTCCTGACTGGAATGGGCGAATACCGAGGCGCTCGAGCAGACCTCCTGCGTGTCGTCGAAGGACAGCCGCGGAACGCCTTGGCCCTCGACCTCTTGGCTTCCCTAGAGGAGCAGCTCGGTGACTACCGCGCGGCTCTCGAGCGCTACCAGCAGGTCAACTCCAGCCTTCGCGCTGAGGAGGCCGAGCGAGCCGCCGAGCTCAGCCAGCAAGGACTACCCTCCCCCAAGGGCGTGACCAGCGTGGCCCCCCTGATCGGCATGGCTCGCTGTCACCTCGTCCTGGGCGAGGCGGAGTTCGCGCTGCGGGTCCTCCAGCGAGCCAAGGCCGCGGCGAACTCCGACCCGGCGGTGGACTACTGGCGCTTCGTCGTCCTCGATCGGCTCCAGCAGAGTCGCGCTGCAGAGGGCGCGGCCCGGAATTTCCTCCGGCTCACGGCGGGGCAATCGGGCGCGCTGGCTCAGCACCGCGAGATCCGGCGCTGGCTCTCGAAGAACTCCCAGAGCCTGGCCCTGCCGGTCCGAGCCGTGATGATCGACTACGTTCGCGCGGCGATTCGGCTCCGGCTCCCCGGCGAGACGACCCTGGTCGAGGACACCGTCCTCAGCAAGGCGCCGGCGCGGCTCCTGGCCTTCGACGATCGCCCAGTCTTCGTGACCCTCCTCCCTCCCGGTGGGAAGAAGCGCTTCATGGGTGTGGGCCGCGGCCAGAGCTTGGCGGGGGCCCTCAAGGGCGCCATGACCACGATCCACGAGGACTCGACCTGGACTCGGATCGCCGTGCGTGACTGCGCGATCCGCGTCGAGATCGGTCGCGAGTTGACACCTGCTCGCTTCGAACAGGCCGACGGTCGAATGACCCTGACCCCCCCTCTGGCGCCCGGTCACCACGGCGTCGGGATGCGCGCGGGCGGCAAAGAGGTCTACCTCTTGCCCTGCGACTTCCTGCACGAGGACCTGACCTCTCTCGAGGAGGGATTGGAGTTGGCTTGCCGTCGGGCGCAGGTTCACGAGCGAGCTTGGCAGGGCGCGGGTGACGCGGTGTTCCGCTTCGAGACCGAAGCCTTCTTCTCGCCGCGCCCCGGCGCACAGCCGCAGCCCCTCGTGGCGGGCGAGCCAGGCCCCGCGCCCGATCCGACCCTCCGGACCCTCCTGCGCGCCATGGACCGTGGGGTCCGCTTCCTCAACCGCCAGCTGGTGGTGGACCTCCCCGCTCCGGCCAAGGAGAAAGGGCCAAAGGGAGAGGGGCCGAAGGAGAAATCCGAGCTGCCGTCCAAGAAGCAGCGCGGGGGTGGCGAGTATCCCCAGGCCTACCTCCCCGTCCTGGGCCGAGTTAGCAAGGCTCGCGCGAGCGACGTCGAGGTCGGTCGAATTTGCCAAGCGTCCTTGGCCCTGGCCGAGGAGGGGCGGGCTCGAGTCCTCCTAGGCGCGACCCGTCTGGTCCTGGATCGCGCTCTGGGGCTCTCGTCCCCGCGGGACCTCTCGGCTCTGGAGCCCGAAGCCCAAGCGGCGCTGCTGGAGGCGATCAGCGACGCCCCTCCCGAACTGCGTCAGCGCTACGCCGGACAAACGCGAACCCTGGCTCGCGAGCTCCGCTCGCCGCCGCGCGGGTCGCGCCTGGAGGCAGCCAGAGCGCTCTTGGCCCTAGCCACCGCTCAGGGCCAGCCCGCCACCACCGCCGAAGCACTGGTGGGCGATCTGGGGAACCTCGACCCCAAGCAGGCGCGCGTGCGGCTGCTTCTGCTGGCCTTGATCGAGGCGGGCGGCGCTCAGAGCGAGAGGGCTGCGACTCGGCTCTTGGCGTGGGCCCAGGGGCGGATCCAGCGCCGCGAGAGCGCGACGCCCACTGACCTCCGAGCCCTAGCCGCAGCGACCCGAATCGCCGAGGCTCGCCAGCACCCCCAGGCTGTCGCGTTTCGGAGCTGGACCCTGGAGGCGGCGGGGACGCTCTTGGCTCTCCAGCTCGACGACCGCCATGCGGCCCTCTGCAAGTTCCCTGAGCAGTCCACCGGCGGTTTCCGCAGCGACCTGGTGCGATTGCACGTTCCCCTCGGGCACAGCGCCGAGTGTCTCCTCGCGCTCCGCGCCGCCTATCGCCTCGTCTCGGAGTAGAGGGCTCCTCCTGGCGAGTTCACGGCTTCCGGGAGCCCCAGAGGGCTGGATTCTTGGTGCGACCAAGGAGCAGTCACGAGTCTTGTGGGGGGCAGGGGGTGCCCGTATGCTCTGCGCCCTTCACCAGGCCTCCCCCCAGGGGACGAAAGCCTAGTGAAGCAAGGAGGTTAGATGGCAGGCGTCCGCGACAAGGCCAAGAAGTTCAGCCGCTTCGTCAAGGGGCTCGAGGCCAAGCACAAGGCCGCGCTCCCTGACAAGAGCACCCCTCTCCTCGACGCGTTCGTGTTCTACCTCCTCTTCTACAGCAACCCGGTCACGAACGCCCGGCGAGCCCACAAGGCCCTGACCGACGACAAGCTCTTCACGAGCTGGAGCGAGGTTCGGGTCTCGACCGCGCGTGAGATCACCGTGGTCCTCGAGAAGTCCAAGATCAAGCACGCCGACTTCCTCGCCCCCCGACTCTTGGAGTTCCTCCAGCGCCTCTGGGAGCTCGTCGACGAGACGCGGATCGAGGCCTTCCTGGACGAGATCGCGGCCGCGGCCGAGGAAGGCGCAAAGGCCAAGAAGGAGGCGACCAACCGGGTCAAGGCCACCATCGAGGAGCTGCCTGGGATCCCGCCCTGGGGCGCGACCTATCTCTTGGCCGCCCTCGGCCTGGACAAGGCCCTCCCCCTCGATCCCTTCACCGAGGAGGTCCTCCTCGAGCAGGACTTCTTCGGCGCCGAGGTCCGGACCCTTCCCCAGAAGAAGCGCGTCCTCAAGGCCCTAGTTGAGGGCGTGGACGGGCTGGACACCATCGATGTCCACCACCTCCTCGTGGAATACGCCAAGCGGGACATGAAGCGTCGCTAGGTCCCCTTGGGACCTTTGGTCGCTTCCGCGTTGCGGGCGATCGGTTGACGGCTAGCCGCTCAGCGCTTTTCATGGTGCTGCTCCGTCGCACGAGCGGCGTTGCGAAGGACAGTCCTATGGCAGGTCACTCCCCTTGGGCAGGCGTCAGCTGCGCCCTTCTAGCGCTCTGTGCGGGCCTAGCCCAAGCTGACGAGACCTGGAAGGACGCCTACGCCAAGGTGGACGGGGTCGCGATCCTCCGGACCGCGGTCGACGCCGAAGCCAAGCCAGGCCTCCCTAAGAGCCAGGTCCTCCAGCGACACATGACGATGGAGTTGATGCGGGCAGGGCTGGCTCGGGCGGGGCGCGATGTGAACGCCGTCAGCGCGGCCGAGCTCGACGCGGCGCTGAAGGAGGCCGAGGAGGCGCTCAAGTCGCGGGGGGGGAACCTGGAGGAGATCCTCGGGCGCTCTGGCCAGACCCGGGCCCAGTTTCGGGCTGACCTCAGGCTGCCCCTGGCCTTTCGCGGCTTGATCCGGAGCCAGCTGAGCGAGGCCAAGGTCAAGGCGGAGTTCGAGGACAAGAAGGTCCTCCTGGGTGGCGAGGTCCGGATCAGCCACGTGATGGTCGCCATCAAGACTGGCAGGTCGCGGGCTCAGGCCCAGGCTCAGGCCCAGGGCTACCTGAAGCAGCTCGGGGCGGAGCCCTCGCTGGAAGACTTCGCCAAGCTCGCCAGCGAGCACTCCGACTCACCCATGGCGAGCCTGACCGGCGGAGACCTGGACTGGGCCCACGCCAAGGACCGTCGCCCGGACCTTCCGAGCGCAGTCCTCCGGGCCGGCTTGACCCGAGGCAAGGTCGGCCTGGTCCCGGACCCAGTCAACGGGGCCCGCGCCGTGCACCTCGTGTTCGTGAGCGAGGTCCGCCTGCCGGCGGCGGTGACCTTCGAGCGCTATCGGGAGCAGCTGCGTGCGGCGCTCGAGGCCAGGGAGGCCCAGCGGACCATGGCGACGTGGCGCGAGCGGGCGCGGATCGAATATGCCCCAGACGCCCCGCGGGCCAAGCGACGCGGAGCGCCCGGGCGGGCCCCCGGGAGCCTGCGCCGCGGGGGTTAGCGGTGAGCGGCCCTGAGGCGGCGTGCTGAGTTTCGACCCTAGCGCCCCTGCGCTCTGGGGCCTGGGCCTCTGCCTGATCGGCGGCGCGGCCCTGGCCTGGCGGAGACGTCAGGCGGATGCTGCTCTCGAGCCCCAGGACTTGGTCCGGGCCATGATCTTGGCTCTGGTGGCCGCGGCCGCTCTGGGGCTGCAGGGCGGGCTCCGGGAGGGGCCTCGGACTCGGGTCGTGGTCTTGGATCGCTCCCGCTCGCTGAGCGGGGCCGTGGCCCAGAGCGATCGCGCCGCCGCCCAAGCCCTCGCCGGCTGGAGCGATCCCCGATCGGGTGATCGGGTAGGCCTGGTGACCTGCGGGGCTCGCGCTCAAATCGAGCTCGGGCTGGTGTCGCCGGAGGACGCTAAGCCTCGCCTGGCCGAGCTCTTGGCGGTCCGCTCAGACGACTGGGGAACCGACCTCCGGGGCGCCCTGCGCCTCGCGAGCGGGCTCTTGCCGCCAGCGGGCGGGGAGGTGCTCCTGATCAGCGACGGGCGAGACCCAGCCAGCGAGGCCGGCGTCCGCGAACTCTTGGCCCGGGGCGTTCCGGTGCACTGCTTCGTCCCCAGGGCGGGTCCGCTGCCGGGGATTCGAGTCGCCGGGCTGGAGGGGCCCGCCCGAGTCGCGCGGGGAGCAGAGGTCGTGTTGGACGCGACCCTGGAGGCGGCTCGCCCAAGTCGGGGGGAGCTGATCCTCGAGCAGCGCGAAGGCCGGGCTTGGCGGGAGATCTCCAGGCGCCCCCTCGAGCTCGTGGGTGGACGAGCTGAGCCCTGCCAGGTCCGCTGGACGGCTCCCCCTCGGGCCGCGTCCCTCACGCTCCGGCTCCGAGTGCGAGCTCAGGGCCCCGATAGGTCGCGGGAGGACGACGTATGGGAACACTCGCTTCAGGTCGGGCGCAGTCGTCAGGTCGTGGTGTGCGGAGAGCCGCTCCCGAGCCTCTCCTCGAGGACCCTGAGCGTGACCAGCGTTCGTCCGAGCGAACTGAGCCTGATCCTGCGAGACCCTCCCGAGCTGCTGGTCCTGAGCAGCGTGTCTGCAGCCTCGGTCCAGGATGCGGTCCCCGCGTTGGAGGCGGCCCTCGGCGGAGGAATGGGGCTCGTGGTCTGTGGGCTGGGCGCCTTCGGTCCCGGTGGCTACGCCGAGAGCCCCCTCGAGGCGCTGCTCCCGGTGCGCTCGGGGCCCGCTCAGGAGCGCGCAGACCGCCTGGCTCTGGTGGTGTGCCTCGACGCGTCCGGAAGCATGGCGGGGCCAAGCGGTCGCTATCGCCAGGCGGTCACGAAGGGGGTCCCCTGGGAGGGCCTGCGACCTGAGGACGCCTTGGGGGTCGTGCTCTTCAGCGACGAGCCGCGGGTCGAGGCGCCGCTGGCGCCGGTCCCGGATGGGCTGCGGGCCAAGCTCGTGGGCGCCGAGCTCGGAGGCGGGACCGACCTCGCCAAGGCCCTCGAGCGTGGCTTGGCCTTGGTGGGTGAGAGCCCCGCCGAGGAGCGAGTGGTCGTGTTGGCCAGCGACGCCGTAGACGAGCCCGTGGAGCTAGAGGCGCTTCGAGCCCGCGTGGCCGCGCTAGCCAAGGTCACGGGCCGCGAGGCCCCTCGGGTGTTGCTGGTCGGGATCGAGGCTAGTTCGCTCGAGGCTTACGAGGTCCTGGCCGCGGCCTTAGCTCCCCTCGAGGTCCAGGTCGCGCGGGCCGACGACGCCGGCGACTCGCTCCGCTCTCTCCTTCAGAGCGAGCTCTCGGCGCGCCAGCACAGCGTCCGCAAGGGACGGTTCGGGTTGGTCCTGGAGCCTCCGGGCGAGGCGCGGCAGCTCTTCCTCCCAGAAGCGCTCGCGGCCTACGTGCCTGTTCGGGCTCGGAGCGCGCCGGAATACGCGTCCCAGGTCTTGGGTCGGGTCCAAGACGCCGAGGGAGGCTCAGGGCCCTGGGGCGTGCTGGGTAGGCGCGGGAGGGGGAAGACGGCTGCGATCCCCCTCGCAGGTCCCGTGGCGACACCTATGATCGCGGGCCTGGCGGGTGAGCTGCTGCGTCCGCGCCGAGAAGGCATCCAGCTCTCGCTCAGCGGCTCCGTCGAGGCTCCCCTGATCGAGGTCGAGGGTCGCGAGCCCCTCCCCCCCGAGCTTCGCCTCGTGGCGCGCGCTGGGCGCGAGGAGTGGGAGCTGCCGCTGATCCTGGAGGGACCCCGTCGGGCGCGCGCGCGCCTGGTTCGGCGCGAGGAGGTGGGGGCTGGGCTCCAGCTGAGCTTGAGCGGAGGGCCCGCGGGGCTCCTCCTCGCGAGCCGCTCTTTGCCTCCGCGGGCGCACGACGAGCTCGCCTCGGGCGAGGCGAACTACGAGCTCCTGACTCGCCTGGCGCGCGAGAGCGGGGGTGTCCTCTTGGCGGGCCCGAGCGAGGCCCTTCCGGAGCCGCCGCCGCCGGCACCGCAGCCCTGGGCGCCCTTTGCGGCTGGCCTCGCGGCGCTCTTGCTCGTGGGCGAGCTGGCCTGGGGAGGCCTGCGCGCGGCCCGCGCTCGGCAGGCGTTGGGTGCCTCGGCGTCTCATCCGAGCCCAGCCTAGCCGGGCCCGAAGCCCCCGCTCGAACTTCAACCCGCTGTCGCTGTGGCGCTTAGAGCCGATCTCCAAAATTAGTATTGAAGTGTACTAGTGGACTAATACACTGGGCCACCAGTGAAGCAGGTCACCCCTACGACGCGAGCGCTGCAGTGCCCCTTCTGCCGGGCTGGGTTCTATCCCCAGGAGGTGGTGCGGCGCTGCTCGTCCTGCGGGACGCGGCACCACTGGGAGTGCTACGGCATTCATGGCTGCTCCGTGTTCGGATGTGGGGCTGAGGAGATCGAAGTGGACGACTGGACGATTGACCCCAACGACCCGGTTCCGATCGGCGAGCAGATCGGCTATCGGGTGCTCTTCGCGATAGCGCGGGGGGTCTACCAACCGGGGGATCGCCTGCCGACGGTCCGGGAGGTCGCGGCTCGTCTCCGGGTCAACCCCAACACAGTCAGCCGCGCCTATCGCGATCTAGAGCGCGACGGGATCCTCAACTCGCGCCGCGGCCTCGGCGTGTTCGTCCGAGAGGACGCCCTCGAGGCCGCCGAGGAGCGGCGCCAAGCCTTGGTCTTGGGGCGCTTCGAGCGCGCCGTCGGCGAGGCCCTAGACGCCGGACTCGACCCGGCCCAGATCAGTGAAGTCCTCCTCTCTGCTCTCCAGCGCGCGGCGCGCGCGCGAGGGAAGCGAGTCGAGGTCGAAGGACGCAAACCCCGTTGGGCCAAGGTTCGCATTCGCGACAACTAATGCCTAAACGTCTCTGAGAGACGTTATCCCTGAGCCGCCTCGCGGCTCGCGACACCCAAGATCCGCCGCGGCGAGCGCGGGGCCAGAGCGCCCTGGGGGCTAGAGCTGCGTGCGGACGAAAAGACCCCCCTCTACCGGGCAGACGTGCAAGGAGTGATACATGATGAGTCTCGAGGAAGTCACGGCACAGGAGACAGCGCCCGTGCAGGATCCCCCAGCCCCCAACGCGATCCAGGCCAGCGGCCTCGGACGCCGCTTCGGCAAGACTTGGGTCGTGCGGAGCCTCGACCTCGAGGTGCCCGAGGGCTCGGTCACGGCGCTCCTGGGGCGCAACGGGATCGGCAAGTCGACCACGATCCAAATGCTCCTGGGCCTCCTGCCTCCGAGTGAAGGGACGGTCCAGATCCTCGGGCAGGACCCCGCGCGCCTGGGCCCGAAGCTCTTCCAAGACGTGGGCTACGTGAGCGAAAAGCGCGAGCTCCTCGAGGACCAGAAGGTCGCGGGCTTGGCCAAGATCGTGGCTGAGATCTACGGGAAGCGCTACGACACGGATCGCTTCGAGGAGCTGCGGAAGCGCTTCGAACTCAGCCCCAGCGCCCGCTGCAAGACACTCTCCAAGGGCCAGCGAGCTCGCCTCCTCTTGGCGCTGGCGATCGCGGCCCGACCGCGGCTCTTGGTCCTCGACGAGCCGACCTCAGGCCTCGACGTCGTCGTGCGCGACGACTTCCTCTCAGGGATCGCTGAGTTCGCGAGCGAGGAGGGCCAAGCCGTGCTCCTCTCGACCCACATGATCGAAGACGTGGGACGAATCTGCGATCGCGGCCTGATCATGCGGGCAGGTCGCCCCGCCTTGAGCGGCGAAATCGAGGACCTGCGGGCCTCCGTCCAGCGCTACCTCGTCCGCCTGACCGGGGTCGTGGCCCCCGGCGTCCGGATCCCGCTCCCCCAGGGCGCTGTGATCCTCGAGCGAGACCCGCGCGCCCTGACCATCGTCAGCTCCGGCGCCCCTGAGCACCTCGAGGCCGCCCTGGACCAAGCCTTGCCCTTGGCCGGGATCGAGCGCCAGCCCGCCTCGCTCAAGGAGGCCTTCACCTGCCTCAGCGCCGCGGCGCGGGAGGAGGAGGCATGAAGGCCTTGCTCCTCCGCGAGCTCAAGCGCCAGGGCTTCTATGCCCTGGGTCCTTGCGCGGTCCTCTTGGCCTCGCCCTTCCTGGCGCGCGGCTTGACTCACACGAAGGTCTCGGCGGGCCAAGGACCGGCGGTGCTCTGGGCGCCCGAGGTGTGGCTGCTCTTGTTGGCAGGTCTGCTCGGAGTCGCGGCCGTCGCGCCAGAGCGGGGCTCAGGAGCGCAAGCCTTCCTGCGTCGCGTTCCGCTCTCGCTCCAGCGGTCCTTCGCGTTGAGGCTCGCGGCGGGCGGGCTCTGGCTAGGGCTGGGGCTGGCTCTCGCGATCGGAGCCCTGGCGCTCCAGGCGGGCCCTCTCCGGCTGAACTCTAGCTTCGTCCTCGCCTGGCCCATGGCCTACGCTGCGGGTTTGGTCTCGTCAACCGTCACCCAGCGACCTCTGGCGGCGATCGGGCTCGCGATTCCCGTCGGAGCGCTCGCGACCTTGACCTACTTTGGGCCCCTCCTCGTGACGGGGCTGCGGCCCAGGGACGGGGCCGCCGTGGTCGGGCTCTTGCTGGTTCCGACGGCCGTGACGCTCGGGGCGGCCTTCCTGGCCTATCGCCACGGACGAATCCACCTGGAAGGCTTGCGCCCCTTCGCGATCTCGCTCTCGGCGCTCTTGGGCTTCTCGCTCTTGGGCTCGGGCGGGACCGCCTTGGCGCGGAGCGCCCACCAGAGCGTCGTGTTCGAGAGCCTCCAGCCCATGGTGGCCTCGGGCCGGAGCGAACTCTCGCTGGTGACCCTGACCGGCACCTACTGGTATGGGTGGGAGCAGCGGGTCGTTGTCCTGCGACCCGATCAAGAGCCCTTGGCGCTCCCCCGCGCCGGGGCCCGCTCTCCTCAGCTCAGCCCCGACGGACGCCAGGTCTTGGTTCGGGGCGACTCGATCACTACGCCAGGCGCGCTCTGCGATCTGGAGAGCGGCGAAGTCCGCGAGCTGAACTTGGGCTACTCAGAGGCCCGAGACGTCCTGTGGGGACCCAATGGACCCGCCCTGGTCTCGCTGGCGACCGCCGTCTCGCTTCGGGTCGAGGGCGCGGTCGAGCCCGGTCAAGCGCGCAAGCTGCTCCTGATCCCCTGCGACGAGATTCGGACCCTCAGCAGCGACGACCAGGGTCGGGTCTACCTCCTGCAAGCGCGGAGCGGGCTCCAGCGCCTGAGCGGCCTGGACACCGTCGAACTCCCGAGCGTCGAGCCCGGCCAGAAGGCAGCCCAGACCTCTCTCGAGGGGCTTGGAGTCGAAGTCGAGCAGCTCCCTTTCCCCGAGGAGCTGTGGACGAAGGTCCGGGGGCTTCGGATCAGTCGCGGGGGCGAGCTGGGGCTCGTGCTCTTCGCGCGAGGTGATCTGGCGCTCTTGGAGATCAAGACGGGTCGTCTGCAGCGACTGCCTTCCGAGCCTGCGAAGAAGCCGGCTGCGGGGGCACGGTCCGACCTCTCCGCGGAGCGGCGAATCAGCGCCCGAGACCTGGCGGCCTTCGTTGATCCGCGTCAGGTCCTGGGGAGGTATCGGCTCTCCTTCGGCCCCGGGGGCCGAGGCGTCGTCGTCGAGCGCGACACGGGCTGGACGATCTGGTGCGACCTCGAGCAGGGCTTCACGCGAACTAGCCTCGAGCTCAGGCCCGATCGGGGGCTCCCTTCTTGGGCCGCAGACGGCCACGCGGTCCTGCTCGGCTCAGGTCGAGTCTGGGAGGCCGAGCAACGAGCTCCCCGCGCCCTCGAGGCGCGGGTCGGACGACCCTTGAGCTGGCTCGGGTCGAAGACTCTTGTCACTGAAGGACTCACTTCAGGAGGCCGCGCGGCGGATCTCCGCTCATTGACCCTCTTCGACCTCGACGCAGGTCGCGGAACGCAACCCCTCGGAGGTGCCAAGTGAGCGCTTCGCTCTTCTTGCGTGAGCTCAAGCGACTCCTGTCCTTGACCCTCGCGGCCGCCATCGTGCCTGGCTTCATCTACGCCATGATCTTCGTCCTCGGGCAGACGGAGTTCTCGAGGGAGCTCCCAGCCATTGGCGACGCCCGCGGGATGGTCCTGGCCTTGGCGGTCTTGATCGCGCCCTGGATCTTGGGCGCGGCGTCCTTCGCGCCGGAGCGGGAGTCGGGGGCCGCCTCGTTCTTGGCGCGGCTGCCGCTGCCCGCTTGGAAGCTCCTCCTGATGCGCTCCGCGGCGATCCTGACCTGCCTGGCCTGCGTCCACGGGCCGGTCTGGGCTCTGGCTGTGGCTTGGGACATCCCCCGGCGCGCGCTGGAGATCTTGCTCGTCGCCAGCGCGGGGTCGCTGGCGCTCCTAGCCGCGGCGGTCTACGCCTCGCTCTCGCTCAAGCGCTCGCTCTCGGCCTTCGCGGCCGGGCCGGTCTTGGTCTGGAGTGGGTTCTGGGTCCTGGTCCTCCCGTGGGCCATGTTCGGCCCGCGAATGAGCGAGGGCGAGGTCCTGGGAGGCTTGGGTCTCCTGGTCGTCGGCATGGTGGGTTGCCTGGGCTGGGCCGCGAAGGCACAGAAGCCGCTCTCGGGGCTGCACCCGATTCGCTTCACGTGGCGTCCCTTGGTCCTGATCTTCCTCGTCAACGCTGGAGCCGCCGGGGCGATCTCGGTCGCGGATAGTGCTCACTTTTATGTCACAGCGGGACAGCTCTTTAGGTCCCGGGGTGATGTGTTCGGAGTGACGCTCACGGGGAACCGCGGGTCGCGTCAGGTGGTTCAGACCGAGCGCGTCGTGCTGTCGCGGGGCGGAAAGGTGGCCCTGTTGCCTGAGGGTCACGCCTTGATCGGAATGACCGAGAACGTGGCCTTCACTCACTGTTGGCAGGTGGACCCGCAGGGGCGCCTGCGCAAAGCCGCGCTCTGGCGCCTGGACGACTTGAGCTGGGGCGATCCCGCGGATCCACCGGTCACGCCCGCGGAGGTCGCGAACTTCGACGTTCAGCGGCTCGACCGGGGCAGCTCCTTCGAAGGCCCGCTGGGCTACTTCGGCTCAGAGTTGCTCTGGATCGGCGACCTCCCGGCCGAGGCCAGGGGCGGCTGGATCGAGACTGCGAATAGAGAGCAGTGGGTCCACCCGAGCACCTGGGCGATCCGCGTCGCTGTGGGATCGACCGTGATCGCGCGGACCCCCGCTGGCGAGTTTCGCCTCTTCCACCTCGAGCCCGGGAGCATGGAGCAGTTCTCGGATTCCAAGGTCTGGACGGACGTGGGGTCGCTCTTCCCCGAGTTCGCCAAGATCGAGGACGTCGCGCTCAGCGCTTCTGGCGAATGCCTCCTCGCCTACGGGAGCGACGCTCAGGGGCTGGCCGTGGCAGGAGTCGACCTGCGGGCGTCAGAGCCTGTGGGAGAGGTCTTCTGTCGCCCGCCGAGCAAGGTCGTCTCACATTGGGCGGACCCCGCGACTCCGTCCGAGCTGGCGGTCTACTGGTTCGCCAACGGGCATGAGTCCGAGGACAAGTCTTGGGACCCTTCGCCCCCGAGTCCACTGGAGGAGGGTGTCCTTGTCCCGCTAGGGGAGGGGAAGGGCTACCGCCTGGTCGGAGCGGACCTTCACTACGGGAGCTCCGAGGCCGGGAGTGAAGTCGACCTCTTCGACTGAGCGAAGAGTGCTCGACCCCGAAGCGCTCACGTCGCGGCGCGGGTAGAATCCCGGCGTGAGCACACTCCTCAAGGACGTCTCCCAGGGCCTCACCAACCAGGGACTCGAAGTCGAGCAAGAGCGCGGCGGGCTCGTCGTGCGCGCCGAACCCGGTGGCAGCCCGACCTCGGTCTGGGTCAACGAGGCGGATCGGATCGTCCGCGCGGAGCGGGTGATCGCCTATCCCGTGGACGACTTCAGCGATCCCCTCGGCCGGGCCTTGGACTGGCTGAACGGCAATCGGGCGGGGGTGAGCTACTCCTTTCAGGAGGCGCAGCGCGCCATCGTGGCCCGGACCTGTTGGGCCTCGCCCAATCGGAGCCCGAGCCCCTCTCAGCTGCACCTCTTGGTCGCGCTCTTGGATCGAGCGAAGGGACGCGACGGCAACTCGCTGACACGAGTGGCAGAGGGGGACGGCGACTGGGACGACGTCTCTGACGGGAAGGAGGCTCGGGACATGGCCGCGAGCGGGAGTCCGCCCGCTGGCAAGGACCCCTTGACCCTTCGCTTTACGACGTCTCGTTTCGACCCCTCCGAGCTCGAGCCTGCGACTCAGCAGGCCCCGGCCCCTGGTGGGGGCGGGTGGCTGGAGCCTCCAACTCGGGCCTTCCAGAGCGGGATGATCGACGACTCGAATCAGGCCGAGACCGTCAACTTCGGCTCGGCCGCGGCGGTCCAGGAAGGCCTGAAAGAAGAGGAGGAGGAGGAGGCTCCTCAACGGGCCAGCGGCGGCTACTCGCCCGAGGCTCTCCAGGAGCTGGTCAACAGCGACCCTCAGTCGGGCGGAGCCGAGCGCCCAGGCACCTCTCGCCTAGCCTTCCAGCTCGCGGTCCAGCAGCTCGATCAGAACGAGGGGCACGAGAAGCAGGACATGACTGGGGCTCGCCGGAGTCCGATCCGACGCGTCTTGCGGATCTTGTTCTTCGTCGCCATCACGATTCCGATTCTCATCATTCTCTTCCAGCGCGTCGTAGAGCCCTTCATCCCGGAGCAGGATCGGTTCTGGAACAAGTGGGGCCAGAAGATGCTCGAGCCGGAGCTGACTCCGCTCGAGAAGCGTCAGCAAATGCCAATGGGGGCCGAGCTCCTCAAGGAGGAGCTGAGGGATCCCCTGACCGGGAGCGAGACGCGGATCGAGGGATCGCTGCGAGCGTTGGGCGACAAGCGCCTAGGTGTCCTCGAGGACATGTTGATCGTCAGCGAGCTGAGCGACCTGCGCAAGCGGGCCTACGTTCACTGGCGTGAGGCGAGCGCTGAGGATCCCTTGGCCTCGCTCAAGCTGCTCAAGAGGATCACCGTCGCGCGCAGGAAGCGCCCTGAGATCGAGCGCTACCTTCGCGAGGCGATCACTCGCACTCCACCCGACGATCAGACCTTGATCTCGTCCCTCAAGTGGGCAGACGGCACCCAGAACTGGCTCTATTTCATTGACCTCCTCGGGCGCGCAGGTGAGGGCGCCGACGTTCGAGCCAAGGCTCTCGAGGCTGAGCTGCCGAAGGACGGAGAAGCTTGCCTCGTCCTGCGGGCGCTGATCAAGACAGGGTTCGCTTCGCCAGACGCGATCCAGACCCTGATCGACAAGCGTGGAACTGACTGGTGCAGCGGAGAGGATGGTCGTCCTCTCTTGACAAGTTTGATCAAGAAGCACCCCGAGGCTGCCGACGGCCTCCTCAACCAGGAGCGGCGCCCGCTGGCGCTCCTAGGGGTCACGCTCCTGCGCGAAGCCGACACGCCCGAGACCCTCAAGAAGCTGAGCAAGGTCGTCTACAGCCGAAAGACCGATCCTTGGGTCCGCGAACGCGCAGCAGAGGCCCTCTCTGGCCAGGATCCTGAGGCGGTCAAGCAAGCCACCTGGCCTTTGGTCTACGTCCTCAACGACCGCGAGACGCCGTCTACGCTCCGGACCGAAGTTCAGCAGACCCTCCAGTCTTTCGGCTCCCTCGGCGTCGAGGCCCTCGAGCGCTACACGACCCGCGACCGGACCTCGACCCGACGCTATGCCGTGGCTGGGCTGGGGGCTATGGAGACGCCGGCCGCCACAGAGCGCTTGATCCTCCGGCTCTCGGAAGAGACCGACGCGCGCCTGCGCCGCCAAATCCTCGACACCCTCGCGGGGCAGGTCGAGACGCCGATCCTCCGTAAGCTCCTCGAGCGCAAGCTGATCGTGTTCTTGCGATTGTCGAGGTCGGACTCGAACGAGCAAGTTCGTCAGGACGCAGACAAGCTCTATCGAACCCTCGCCGGGCGTTGACCAGCGCCGAGGGACCCGGAAGATCGCCGCACCCCGCAGGTGGCGGAGTGATCGGGTTCAGGCGGAGCCCGAGTTACCCCCGCCCTCGCGGAAGAGGAGCCCCATGAAGTCGAAGCTCTTAGAGCTCCTAGGGGAGCGCGGCGTGGCGGTGTGCGACGGCGCCATGGGCACCATGCTCTACAACCGCGGCGTGTTCGTGAATCGCTCCTACGACGAGCTGAATCTGAGCAACCCGAGCTTGGTCTCCTCGGTCCACGGGGAGTACGTGACCGCTGGCTCCGACGTGATCGAGACGAACACCTTCGCGGCCAACCGTTTCAAGCTCGCAGGCCACGGCTGCGAGGACTTGACGGTCTCGATCAACCGCGAGGGGGCCCGCCTAGCCTGTGAGGTCGCTCGACCGGCTGGGGTCTTGGTGGCTGGCTCGATCGGACCCCTCGGCGTTCGGATCGAGCCTTGGGGTCCGGTGGCCCTCGAGGAAGCCCGCGCGGCCTTTCGCGAGCAGATCGAGGCCCTGCGCGAGGGTGGCGTCGACCTCCTGATCTTCGAGACCTTCTATCACCTGCCTGAGCTCGAGCAGGCTGTCCTCGCCGCCCGCGAGGCCTGCGATCTGCCCCTAGTGGCGCAGCTGACCGTGACTGAGGACGGCGCGACTCCGGAGGGCATCCTCCCGGCTGCCTTCGGCAAGACCTTGGCTGGTTGGGGCCTCGACGGCGTGGGGGTCAACTGTGGCGTCGGGCCTGGGGCCACCCTCGAGGCCGTGGAGGAGCTCCGAGACGCGATCGACATCCCCGTCACGGCCCAGCCCAACGCGGGGCAGCCTCGCAACGTCCACGGGCGCAACATCTATTTGTCGTCCTCGCCGGACTTTATGGCCAGCTACGCGCGGCGCTTCGTCAAGGCGGGCGTCCGCTTGATCGGCGGCTGCTGCGGAACGACGCCCGACCACATTCGCGCCATGAAGGAGGCCGTGGTCGCGCTCCGCCCGACCAGTCGCCCCCCGCGCCCCAGCGAGCGAGATTCGAGTCCGATCGAGGTCCAGAGCGTCCCCGCCGTCGAGCGCTCCCTCCTGGCTCAACGCTTCGTCAAGAGCGAGTGGCCGATCTGCGTTCAGGTCCGGGCTCCGATCGGGCCCGACATAGGCCCGACGGTCAAGCGCTTCCGCGAGCTACGCGAGGCCGGCGTCGAGCTCGTTTCTGTCACCACGGGACGCGGAGGGGCCCGGATGGCGCCCTTCGCGGTCGGCCAGATCCTCCAGCGGGAGGCGGAGGTCGAGGTCGTGGTCGAGCTGACCTGTCGGCACCGGACACTCCTCGACCTCCAGTCGGAGGTTCTGGGAGCGGACGCTCTCGGGCTCCACAACTTGGTCCTCGTGACTGGCCCCCCCATCATCCTAGGCGAGGTCCCCGATGCGACGGCGGACCTCGAGGTCGACTCCATCGGCCTCACCAACATGGTCCGCCGCCTGAATGAGGGCCGCGACGTGGCGGGGCAGAGCACCGGCCAAGCGACGGGGATCCTGATCGGGGTCCACCTCGACCCATACGCCGTGGACCTGGACCACGAACTGCGGCGCTTCCAGTGGAAGGTCGAGGCTGGAGCCAACTACGCCATCACGACACCGGTCCTCTCGGCGGACTCCCTGATCGAGTTCCTCCCACGCCTCGCCGACTTCGAGGTCCCGATCATGGCCACGGTGCCCTTGATCACCAGCTATCGCGGCGCGGAGCGACTGCGTAAGTATGGAGCCGCGCGGCCGGCCCAGAGTCTCTTGGATCGACTTCAGCGGGCCGAGCGAGAGGGGAACGAGCGTCAGGAGGGGATCGCAATCGCCGCAGAGACGATTCGAGCCCTCAAGCCGCACGTTCAGGGCGTGCAGTTGATTACGCCCTGGAACCGCCTGGGCGAGGTCCCGACGATCCTAGAGGGCGTCAACTAGCAGACTCGGTCGCTTGAGCTACTCCAACCGGGCCACGATCGCCTCCGCCAAGCGGTCCGCCGAGGACGGATCCGTCTCGTGGAAGAGGGAGGGTTCGGCCAGCTCGAGCTCCAAGAGGCGCGGGCGTCCCTCGGCGTCGGGCACGAGATCGACACGGGCGTAGAGGAGTGGCCCGAAGCGCTGGCAGACCCAGTCCATGATCGCCTGAGCGAGCTCGAGCTGAGCGGGGCTGGCCTGGAGGGGATCTATCGCCTCCTTGCGAAACAGAGTCTGGTCCTCGGCGCCGGGGACGGGCGAGGCGTCCTTGGCGAGGAGCGGTCCCTTGCGGAACGCGTGGCTGAAGCGACCCTCAATGAAGACCAAGCCTGCTTCGCCCTGGGTCTCGACCTCGACCTGGTAGGGCTGAAGCATGACCTCGGCTCCGGCCTCGAGGAGCCGGTCGACGTGAGCCAGGGCCGCCTCCCGCTCGGAGGTCTCGTAGCGCTCGGTCTCGTAGCAGCCGGCCGAGACCCGGGGTTTGACGACCCAGGGTCCCGAGCCCCTGAAGGCGAAGTGTCGCGACTCGAGCGGCTCTCCGGGCGAGAAGAAGGTCGTCGGGACGATGTCGAAGCCTGCCTCGCTGACCTCGCTCAGGTAGATCTTGTCGCTGCTCCAGGCCACCACCCGAGCGGGGTTGAGGAGGGTCGTCTGGGCCTCGACCTCGACGAGCCAGCGGCGGAACTCGCGGTAGCGCTCCACGTAGTCCCAGGTCGCGCGGATCACCGCAAGGTCGAAGTCTCCCCAGGAGACTGAGTCGTCGCGCCAGGAGACGGCGCTCGCGCTCAGGCCCGCGCGCTCGAGGGCCGGGAGCAGAAAGGCGCCGTCGGTGTCGAGGTCTAGGGCCCCTTCGGTAGCCACGATGGCGACGCGCTTCATGGCTGGCCCGGGGCGGCGAGATTCGGAGCGGAAGAGCACATGTCGAGGCCTCCGTGGTGCAGTCTTTGGCACGTCTTCACACATCGGACGTGTGTGCGCAAGTTCCTCAGCCGCAAGGGCCTCTGGTCCCGCAGGGAGCCAGAGCTCAGAGCTCTGGCGCCAATCTTTCATCCTGGTCGCGAGACCACGGTGTTCAGGGGGACTCTGAGGTAACCTCTGCCGGCCTTTTAGGAGAGGGACATGGTCGCTTCCGGATCACCAAATCGGGAATCTGACGCCAGAGACGTCATGCAGCAGTTCGTGAAGTGCTTCACGAACCTCAAGCTCTATCCCCTAGAGCATGCGCATTGCCGTGCGTCCTTGGGTCACTTCTCTTCACGCCTCCAGCGCTTCCTTCGTCGGCATGAGGTCTTGCGCCTGACCGTCAGCCAGGTCGCCCTCGCGACCGAAGGTGAGGTCGTCTACGAGGCAGATCAGCGGAGCGACAACCTCGCCTTCCGGCTCTACGTCGATGGGCTCCGGGAGATCACGATCCGGACCGGGACCACGGCCAAGGAGTCCGAGCGCCTCGCCATCGTGTTCTACCGCGCCATCGTCGACCCCTCTCTGGATTGCACGACCCTCCTCTGGGAGGCGGACCTAGCGCACATCGAATACCAGGCGCTCAACGCCCTGGCCGAGGCCTGGGAGCAGCAGGACTTCCTTGATGCGGACTCCCTCGAGCTCCTCGAGTCCATGAACCAGGACGTCGAGCAGACGGCCGCCTCCCTCGCCGAAGGCGGCCTGAGCTTCGAGCTGACCGACGGCGCGGCCGAGGCATCACAGCCTCGGATCGAGGGGACCACGATCCAAGCCGAAGAAGGGGAGTTCTTTGGCGCCAAGCCCGAGGAGCTGCGAGCCTTCCAGGACGACGTCCTGAGTTGGGGCCCTGACCGCTTGCTCCGCCAGACCATTGCGACGGCTCTCGACGGCCTCTCTCAGGAGCCCGAGATCATTACCCAAGGTGGGGTGAGCTGGTTCCTTCGCGAGTCCCTCGAGGTCGCGATCCGAAGCAGCGACATGGAGAGCCTAGGCGAGCTCCTCGAGCGCTATCACGGCGAGCTTCAGCTCGCAGACGAGGACGAGGAGGAGGTCTTCGAATACGTGTTCGAGTGGATTCGCCAGGAGGAGAACGCGGGCCGGATCGTGAACATGGCCCTCAACGGCGCCCTCGGTGGACCCTCGGCCTTCTTCAAGGTCTCGAACTTCTTCGGCGACGACGAGACACGGCTCTTGGCCGCGACCTTGGTCGCGTTCCGCGACACCAAGGATTGGCGAGACGCGATCTTCGAGCGTCTGGGCTCCAAGGTCTCCAGCCAGCCCAAGTCCGTGGAGTTCCTCCTCCAGACTGACCACGAGGAGGTCGCGGTCGGTGCTTTGGCTCTGGCGGGGGCGAAGCTCAAGGGTGACGCGCTCTTGAGGGTGATCGAGATCGGTCGCGAGCACCCACAACCCGCGGCACAAAAGGCCGCTCACGCCCTCTACCTCGAAAAGACCCCCGCCGGTCAGATCAAGGTCTACACAGGGAAACTGGCGTCCTCGGATCGCGACCAGAGGCTCTTGGGCTTGGCCGGACTCGTAGAGCTCCAACACAAGCCCGCGGCTGAGATGATCAAGAAGATCGTGTCCGGTAGCGACTTCTTGAACCGCGACAAGAACGAGCGCCAAGCCTTCTTGAGCGCGCTGCGAGTCTTGGCGGGGACGGCTTCGGTGGCTTTCCTCCAGACCCAGACCAAGCGCACGACGCGTCTCTTCAACCGGGCCGCGGCCAAGGAGCTTCGAGCCCAGGCCGAGGCAGAGCTCGCCGCCCTCAAGCGAGATCGCTCATGAGCGAAGCCGCCAGCCAGGGCGTCCGACTGACCTTCGCCCAGACCTTCCTGCACCTCCTGCGCCTGGCTCGTCTCTACGACGCGGCCAACGTCAACCTCAACGAGCCCATCGAGGCCCTCGTCGCGGGCGCCGAGGCCGTGGCCGAGGGCAACAAGATCTCGCTCCAGGCCGAAGGCGGGGTGATCTACCTCAACAAGCGCCCGATCCGAGGTGGGCGGAAGGCCTTCAACACCATCCAGTCCTTGGTCAAGCTCCTGAGCGAGGACGGCCTAGCTGAGATCTCGTTCTCGGTCCCGATCCAAGCCGAGGGCCTGCGCGAGTTCCTGAACCTGATTCGCGACGCCGAGTCCGGCCTCAGCCTTCAGACCTCCCTCAAGGACTCTCCCCTGAGCGAGAGCTTCCGGGTCTTCCTGCCCGGCGAGGCGACGGGCACCGCGAACGTCCGCAAGGTCGACATCGACGAGGACACTTACTTTCCCCTCGCCTACTCGCGAACCCTGATCTTGCTGCGCGAATACGTCAAGAATCTGCGGAACGAGCAGCTCTCGCGCTACTTCTCCCAGAAGCTCCAGCGCGCAGCGCAAGAGCTCGTGACCCTGAGCGCGCGCAGCGAGCACCGCCTCCTAACCTTGGCCAGCGTTCGGGGCGCCGACGAGTATCAGTTCACGCACATGGTCAACACGGGACTCCTCGCGATCTGCCTTGGGCGGCGCCTGGGGCTGACCAACCTCCAGCTCTCGGACCTGGCCTTCTCAGCCTTCTTGCACGGGATCGGCCGGTTCCGCACGGCGCCGGAGCTCTTGGCCAAGACTGAGCTCGAGAAGGAGGAGCGTCGCGAGGTCGGGCGCCACCCCTATCGCAGCCTGGCTGCGTTCCTGGACTCGAAGCAGATCTCGAGCCGAGCGCAGATCGCAGCGCTCGTCGCGTTCCAGTTCGACCTTTGGCGGCGCTGGACACGAATGCGGATTCCGGTGTTCGAGCTCCACCCATACACCAAGATCGTGGCCGTCTGCGAGCTCTACGACGCGCTGACCTCAGACCGCGAGGACCGACCTGCCCTGAGCGCCGACGAGGCGCTGGATCGGATTCGGAGCATGCAGCAGGTCGCGACCACCGGCGCCCTCGACGGGAGCTCTCGCCTGACCGGCTTGCCTGGCTCCCGCGTCCTCGGCTCGACCTCTGTTGACACGCGACGCTTTGGCGCCTCCAGCAGGGGCGGGATCAAGGGCTCCGAGACCTTCGACCCTGCGGTGATCCGGACCTTCGGGGCGATGCTCGGCGTGTTCCCCTCCGGCACGCTGGTTCACCTCACGGGCGGTGAGATCGCGGTCGTGGTCCACCCCAACCCCGAGCTCTTGCGTCGCCCCCTCGTGGCGGTGATCCGCGACGCAAGCGGCGCTGAGGTCGAGCCGGACTACCGCGACCTGGCTGAACAGGACGTCCAAGGTAGCTACCGCTCCAGCATTCAACGCCTCCTCGACGCGGAGGCCCTGGGGATCACCATCCCCGAAGAGCTCATGGCCTAGGTAGGCTGCCTACCGAGGGATCGAAGAAGGAGACTCATGCTGAACGCGATCTTGTTGGAGGGCGACGCCTCTCAGCGAATGCTCCTCAAGGCCCTCTTGGAGGGCGGCGGATATCAGGTTCAAGAGGCGGGCGACCCCCAGCGAGCTCAGGACTTGATCCGTGCCAGCAAGCCCCACGTCGTCCTCTCGCGCGGCGAGGAGTTCTCCCCCCTGGTCAACGAGCTGCGCAAGCTCAAACCCGACGTCGAGGTGCTCGAGACGCTCAACTACGGCAACGCCCTCGTCGAGGGTGCCCTCGGCCGAGACGCGGTCGCGACCTTCGCCCGCGACACTCTCCGGCTCTTGGTCAATCTGGTGGAGGCCAACCTCGGCAAGAGCCCCCAGGTCGATGCCCTGACGCGGGTCGTCGAGCTGAGCGCACACCGCCTGCGTTGGAGCCGACAGGAGACCGAGACGGCCGCCGTGGTCGCGACCTTGGCAGCCCTAGGTCCTCACTTGACGCTCTTCCGCTACGGAGCCGAAGCCCCCAAGGGGGCTCTGGCGGGCTTGAGTCGCGTCCTGCATGCCTCGCTGGCAGCCGCCGCTCAGCTCCGCTCGCCCTACCCCCTGACCGAGGCGATCTCAGCCCTCGAAGAGCGCTTCGACGGGCGCGGGCGACCCGCTGGATTGGCCGGCGGAGAGATCCCCCTCGCCTCGCGGCTGGTGGCCATAGCCTTGGCCTACGTCGAGGAGCTCGAGACCAAGGAGGCCAGCGAAGCCGCCGAGGCGATCCGCGAGCGCGCCGGCTCCCACTTCGACCCCTACATCATGGACGCCTTCTTCCAGGCCCTCCGCGACGAGCGCTACGTCGAGCGCCTGAGCGGGGGCGGGGGCGGACCCCGGGTCCTGGTCGCGCGCGCAGATCCAGGCGCCCAAGCGATCTGTGAGCTGCGCTTGGCCGCGGCAGGCTTCGACGTCGACGTGTGCAGCGACGGCGCCGAAGCCTTCGCCAAGATCACCGCTGAGCCCCATCCCGCGGCCGTGATCGCTGACACCACCCTCTCCAAGCTGGACGGGATCTCGCTCCTGCTCAAGCTCAAGCGCCACGCCACCGCCAAGTCCGTCCCCATCGTATTCGTGGCCACCAAGTCGGACCCAGCCCTGATCAAGAAGGCCCTGGCACTCGGCGCCAAGGACGTCTTGGCAGAGCCGCTGAACTTCGAGGTCCTAGGCGCCAAGCTCCAGAACCTGACCGCTGGCGCCGCGACGAGTGGAGACGCCATAGCTGGCGACCTGGCCGAAATGCCCCTCAGCGACTTCTTTCAGGTCCTGGCCTTGGGTCGCAAGACGGCGCGAATCGAGGTCGTGGGTCCCGGCGTCACAGGCGAGGTCTACTTCGATCAAGGCCTCCCCATCGCCGCGATCACGCCGGATCGGCAAGGGGTGGGTGCGTTCTGCATGATGGTCCTCCTCAAGGAGGGCAGCTTCCGCTTGTTCCCGAACCAAGCTCCCAAAGAGCGGAACCTCGATCAGAACCTCGAGGCGCTCCTGCTCCACGTGGCCTGGTTGGAGGATGAAGCCGAGCGCTAGCTCGGGAAGTAGACGATCTGCCAGCCTGCGGCGCCGCGACGGAGCCGATACTCCAAGGCGCCGGGGAAGGTCAGGCTAGCTTCGTCTCCTTGGACCTCGAGGCGAGCCTTGGCTACCAGGGCCTCGATCTGGGCAGGTGTCAGGGCTGCCCCGGCTGGGCCTTCGAGCTCGCGGTGGAGGCTGGAGGCGAGAGTCGTCTCGTTGAGCTGCGTCGCGGGGTGACGCTTCTTGACTTCAGCCAGGAGGGCGGGGTAGTTCAAGACCCGGTCGAGGTCCGTTGTCGGTGCTCGGCGCGAGACGACTTGCAGGTAGAGGCGGAGGGCTGCCTGCGGGCTCTCGAGCCCGGACTCGCTCTCTCCTCGGGGCGCCTGGGGACTGGGGGCCTGGACGGGCGCCCCTGGGCCGCGGACGACGAGGCGCACCAGGGAAGGCAGGGGGCGCTCGCGAGCGGGGGTCTGAGCCGGGGCCGGGGAGCCGAGCTCGAGGTGGACGCCCTGGGACCGAAGCCAGGCCAGGCAGGACTCGGCGGGGACGGCCAAGGCCATGGGCTCACGCCCTGGCTCGCGGACGCACTTGGCGGTCACGACCCCGATCCAGGACCCCGCGCCGTCTAGGAGGGGCCCGCCGCTGTCTCCGGCCTCGACGTCTCCTGAGAACGCGAGCCTGCCGAGGCTGAGGTCAGCCCCGACGACCCGCGCCTCGCCCGAGCGGGGTCCTTGGGCTCCAAAGCCGTAGAAGCGGGTCGAGCGTCCGTTAGCGCTCGTCGCGGAGCGCAGCGGGGTCCCCGCTCGAGCAACGCGGACCAAGGCCAGATCCAGGGCGGGGGCTCGCGCGATCACCTGGCCTGGACTCGACTCCCCTCCGGCGTCGGAGTCGACCTGGACGGTCTCGGCCGCGCCCACGACGTGGGCGTTGGTCAGGACGAGCTGCGGCGTCACGTAGAACCCGCTGCCTATGGAGAGGCTCCTCGGGGGAGCGCTGGGGTCGAGGGCCTGGGCTAGCTCTCGAGGCAGGAGGCGGATCACCAGGGCGCGAAAGCGCGCCGGCCAGTCCCTCAGGATCGCTCTCAGCTCAGCGAGTTCGAAGCGGCGAACGCAGGCGGCCGGGAGGGCGAGGGTGCAGCGGATTCGCTCCTCGAGGCCGATCTTCGTCAGGGCCTCCGCCAAGCGTCCCGCGGGGACCTCGGACCACTTGCGGGTCGGGACGAGCTCGAAGAGGGCGACTCGATCCCGGCGCGCTCGCTCGAGGGCGGGAAACCAGTCCTCGCCAGCCAGGGCTTCCCAGAGCTCGGGACGGGCGTAGGCGTTGAGGAATCCGCGGAGGTCTTCGCTGGGAAGGACGCCCAGGAGGCGCCCGGTATCTCTGGGGTGTGCGGCGAAGAAGCGTCCGAGGTCGCTCTCGAGAGACTCTAGGAGGCGTCGTGCGGCTTCTCCTTCTGCCTGGCGGCCGCGATTCCGGAGGGCGATCTCTTCCCGGAGGACGGTCAGGCTGAGACCGGCCTGGCGCCGAATCCAGTCTTCGAGGGCGCGAGCTTCAGGGCAGGTGCCTAGGCCTGCCCGGGTCGCTCTGAGGAGGAGGGTCCGGGCTTCGCGGAGTTCGGTCGTCCCAGGCAAGTGCCCATTGCGCGCTTGGGCGAAGCGCTCGCAGTCTGCGGCGAGCGCGCGCCAGGCTTGGACGCGCTCCAGTTGGGCCTCCAGCCACACGGCCTCGAGCTCGCGGAATGCCTGAGGCAGGGCGCCCAAGACCTCAGCGGCGCGAGTCGGGCTCTCGGCGCGGTCCAAGCGGCGCCTAGACTCACGCAAGAGCTGAGCTTGGGCCCGCTGGATCCGAGCGACGAAGTCAGCTGAGTGCCCAGCGGACTCAGCTTCGAGCCCGGCTTGAGTTGCGCCCAGGCGGGTCGCCTCTGCGCTGAGGCTGAGGAGCTCCTCGCGTCCTCCGACGAGCTCTTCGAAGCCGGCGCTCGGGCTCGACTCCCCTTGGCGACGGATCGCGCGCTCGACTTTCTGCTCGAGCTCGACCCGGGCGCTGGCGCGGCAGGCGGCGGCGACCTCGGCAGGGTCCGGTCCCTGAGCGAGGAAGACAAGGAGCCCAGCACTGAAGGCGAAGAAGAGGGCGACGAGGGGGGCACGAGGGGTCATCACCCACTGCCACGTCAAGACCCGCGCCCAGGTTCCGCCGTGACTGGAGGGTGACTCCAGTCTTCGGCGGGTCGTCCACCTAGTTGAGGCCTAGCGAGGACTGCTCGCAGTCTTCTTCGAGAGAGGCGCGAGCGCGCGCGAGGCGAGAGGTGCTGTCGAGCTCTTCTGCGAGGTGAGTGGCGCCGCCAGGCCTCTCTTGGCATCACGGTACTTTTCCAAGTACACGAGCAGCTTGGCGCCCTTGCGCAGGGGAATCAGGTCCTGCTTCTCCAGCTCAGCGTAGACCTGATCCCATGTCCACCCGCAGTGGCGCAGCCGGTAGACGACTTGTACTGCCGTGGTGCGCCTGCTTCCGCCTGAGCAGTGGAAGAGGAGCGGTCGCTCACTCTCTGCCAGGACCAGAGCTGCCCGCTCGAGGTCGTCGAAAGGGACGATCCCCGACCCGTTTTGCATGGGGACCTCTATGAACTTCAAGCCATGGCGCTCGACGACTTCAGCTTCGACAGCTATCCGCGGATCGCCAGCTGGCATGGCGTTGAGCCGAAGCACCGTCTTGATTCCCTGCTCTCGAACAAGCCGGTCGTAGGGCCAAGCTGTCAGCTGACCGCTGCGGTAGAGGTCTGGCTCGACCAAGACCAGGCGCTTGGGCAGGACGTGCCAGCGCCCCTCCTTGACCAGCTTTACTCCCACGAGGATCACGACCAGAGCGACCACGATTGCTTTCCAGGGAATTCGTTTGGGAGGGGCTTGGTCATTCATCGCAAAGAGCTTAGGGGACCTGAAGCTGAGCCGCTTGGATCACGTGATTTCTTCTCTGCGGAGGCCACTAGCAGTCGTCGTGGAGCTCAACATCTGGGAGGGGGAGTCCTTTGGTCAGAGCGAACTTCGGCCGGGCGCCTGCGCGCGAGATGGCACCTCCTGGACTCGCTCCCAGACCCCTCCTCGACCACCGCCGCCAGACGATTGACGGGATCGCCGAAATCGGCTCCCGAAAGGGGACCGAACAGGCCTGGATGACCCTAGGAACCGAAAAAATTCGGGATTGGGCGAAATCGCTCGGCGATTGATTTTTTGTCCTAACCCCTTGCCTCACTTGTCGGTGGGGCTCCTTAAGTTCCGCCCTCCACCTAACTTCCTCGAAACCTCCCCAAGACCTCCCGGCATGCCCAAAAGATTTCTTCCAAACCGACCGAAGAGCCCCCTAGAAACGGGGGCCCCAGCGTGACGCAGGACGCCCCCCCCGAAGCAGAGAAGCAAGGGGAGCATATGGACGCCGAACTTAAGGTCGATCAAGACCTAGACCTCGCAGCGCTCGGACGGCTTGGTCGTCCACTGTCGGTTCGCGCCGACGCCATGATCTTGGACAACTTCAAGTCCTTCCCGCGGAAGTCTCGGATTCCCTTCCGCGAGGGCTTTACGACGATCTCGGGCCCCAACGGGTCGGGCAAGTCGAACCTCATAGACGCCCTCCAGTTCGTGCTCGCCACGAGCAGCAGCAAGGGCATGCGCGCCGATCGCCTGACCGACTTGATCTCCGAGCTGGGAAACAAGCCGAACTGCTCGGTCGCCCTCGACCTGGTCGGAACCTTCACCGACCCCGAGACCAAGCGCCCCGTCGACAAGGTCGTTCAGGTCAAGCGCTCGGTCCGCCGGCGCAAGGACAAGAGCGCCCAGATCAAGTACCACCTGAACGGGAACCAGATCCGCCTCTGCGACCTGCACGACGTCCTCCGCCACATGGGCCTGCCCACCAGCGGCCAGAACTTCGTGCTCCAAAACGACGTGATCCGGCTCACGAGCATGGGCCCGATCCCGCGCCGCCAGGTCCTCGACGAGCTCGCGGGCGCCAAGGACTTCGATCAGCAGATCGGCCTCGCGCTCAAGGAGCTGGAGAACGCCGATCGCCTCGGTGAGGACACGACCCTGATCCTGGCCGAGCTCGCCAAGCAGCTCGAGAAGCTCCAGAAGGAGCGCGATCAGGCCCTCAAGGCTCAGGAGCTGACCGAGCGCAAGCAGAGCATGGAAGAGGACCTCGTCGTCCTCGAGGTCACCGAGGCCGAAGTCGCCGTCCTGCGCGCCGAAGAAGAGCAGCAGAACGGCGCCAAGGAGCGGAGCAAGGCCGAGAAGGTCGTCGCCGAGCGACAGAAGACCGAGGTCAGCGCCGGGAAGGCCCTCCAAGAGATCGAGGCCGAGCTGGCTCAGAAGGGCGAGGGCGAGCGCCTGGTCGCCTTCCGCGCCGTCGAGGCCCTCAAGGCCCAGGTCGGCAACCAACGCGAGAAGCTGCGCGAGGTCGAGGCCGAGCAAGCCGGCCAGGCCCGTCGCCAGCCCCAGCTGGAGCTGGCGCGGGACGAGGCCCTCAAGGCCAGCAAGGGCGCGCAGGAGCACGCCGCCCGCGTCGACAAGGACTTGGCCGAGCGCGAAGGTGAGCTGGACGCGATCAACCAGCGCCTCGAGGCCGCGACCCGGACCCTCCAGCAGGAGCACAAGGACCAGTTCGACCGCGCCGACCAAATGCGGACCCTGCGCAAGCAGAGTGAGCTCTTGCGAGCCGAGGAGCAGGACCTGGTCCAGAAGGACCGGACCTACGCCGACCGCCTCAGCCGCATCGAGGAGCGCCGGGCGATGTTCGCCGAGGGCGTGGCCGAGGACAGCTCGCGCCAGGAGACCCTCAAGCAGGACGCCGCCGCGGCCTCGCTCCGCTTCCGCGAGAAGCGCGAGCACCAGGCGCAGCTCGAGGGCCGTCGCCGCCGCTTGATCCAGCAGGTCCAGAACCTGCGGGTCGGCCTCGAGACCTACAGCACCAAGATCAGCAAGTCCCAGCAGAGCTTGGCGGCCCTCGAGGCTCGCCGCGAGCAGGCCCTGGCCGTCAGCGGCGGACGCGCGCTGGAGGCTCTCCGCCGGGCGGGCCTGAGCGGAATCCACGGGACGGTCAGCAAGCTGATCGACTTCGACGCCCAATACGCCGAGGCCCTCGAGGCCGCGGCCGCCGGGCGCCTGAACCTGGTCGTGACCGACAGCGACGACACCGTCGGCAAGGCGATCCAGATCCTCAAGGACACCAACGCCGGTCGCCTGAGCTTCGCGCCCCTGAACCGGGTTCGCGGGCCGAGGACGCCGCAGCTGCCTCGCGGGCGGGGCGTCGTTGGGTTCGCCATCGACTTGATCGAGACCAAGCCCCGCTACCTCGACGTCTGTCGCGAGGTGTTCGGGACCACGCTCGTGGTCGAGCACTTCAACAACACCAAGCCCTTCGTGGGCCAGTTCCGCATGGTGACCCTCGAGGGAGACACCGTCGGCCGGAACGCGATCATGAGCGGCGGTAGCCGGAACCGTCGCGGCGGCCTCCTGGCGGCGGCGGCCGAGGCCAGCAAGCTCCTCCAAGAGCGTCAGCGCGAGCTGGACGAGCTGATGAAGAAGCGCGACGCGGCGGCCAAGGCCCTCGTCCAGTGCGAGGCTCAGCTGGACCAGGTCCGGACGGAGATCGAGAACGAGCGCTCGTCGCTGGGAGAGGCCGAGGCTCAGGCCGCCGGGCTCAACACCGAGCTGAACCGGATCGAGCAGGGCTTGGCGCCGCGCGCCGAGCAGCTCCAGGCCCTCGAGAAGGAGTGGGCCGAGGTCCGCGCCGGACTCGACACGACCAGTCCTCGCTTGGCCGAGGTCCGCTCAGAGCTGGAGCGCGTCGAGGCTGGCCTAGGCGGGCTCGACGACGCGGCCGCCAGCGAGGCCTACGCCGCGCTGACCTCGCAGGCTCAGCAGCTCGAGGTCGAGCGGGCGCCCCTCGTGGAGGGTCTCGACACCCTCCGTCGCGCAGAGGCTACGGCGCTCCGCGATCAGGAGGTCAGTGCGCTTCGGCTCGAGGCCGCTGAGAAGGCCCTGGCCGAGGCGATCGCCGAGGCTCAGGCCAGCGAAGCTCGCCGCCTGTCCCTGGTGGACGGCTTGGCGACGCTCGAGGTCAAGCTCAGCGAGCGCGAGGCAGCGCTCGAGGAGCTCAGCTCCGAACTGGCTTCGCTGACCCGTCGCCGCGACGCCGCTCGCGAGGCGGTCCAGCAGACTCACGACGCGACCCGCGACGCGACCCGGACCCTAGAGGACCTCCTGGCTCGGCTGCGAGCCGGCGCCGAGGCTCTCGAGGCTCTGCGCGCCAAGGCTCTCGAGCTGCGGACCGCGGCCGAGGAGCGCGAGATCGAGGTCCCCGGCCCCGACGAGGCGCCGCCGGACCTCAAGAAGGAGCGGGCTCGGATCCAAGCGATCCTGCGCCAGATCGACCAGCAGCTCGAGAAGCTGGGCGCGGTCAACGCCCTCGCCATCGAGCAATACGACTTCACCTGCACCCGGCACGCCGAGCTCGAAGAGAAGCTCGGGGTCCTGGAGCGCGAGAAGACCGAGATCCGAGCGCGGATCGTCGACCTCGAGGGTCGCAAGAAGAGCGCCTTCCTGGAGGCCTTCCTCCGGGTTCGCGACGCCTTCGCCAAGACCTACTACGAGCTGGGTCGCGGCGAGGGGCGCCTGATCCTGGAGGACCCCAAGGACCCCTTCGCGGGTGGGCTCCAGATCAAGGTTCGTCCTCGCGGCAAGAAGCTGAGCCGAATGGAGGTCATGTCGGGCGGCGAGAAGGCGCTCACGGCGCTGGCCCTGATCTTCGCGCTCCAAGAGGTCAACCCGGCCTCGCTCTTCGTGTTCGACGAGGTCGACAAGGACCTCGACGGCGTCAACACCAAGATCCTGGCCGAGGCGATCCGTCGCCGCGCTGAAGAGCGCCAGTATCTCGTGATCAGTCACCACCGGACCATGCTCGAGCTGAGCAACCAGACCTTGGGCGTCACGATGCGCAAGGGCTTCGGCACGGTCGTGACCGGGGTCACCGTCGACGAGAGCATGGAGCTCACGACCGAGAGCGCGCAGGCCGCCCAAGTCGAGCTGGCCTCGTGATCGCTGAGCAGGAGTCGGCGGGCCACGAGAGCTACGAGGCGGACGTGGCCCAGGCCGACGAGTTCGCCGAGGCGCGGCTCGGTCCTGACGGTCAGCCGCGAGACCTCGACCGGGAGCTCCAGGCCGCCGTCGGCCTCGGCAACGACCCGGGGCTCGAGTTCCTGGTCGACCTCGCCAAGCGCGGCGAGTGCGACCCCTGGGACCTCGACGTGGTCGACCTGACCGACACCTACCTCGCGGCCCTCGACGAGGTCCTCGACGCTCGCGACCTGGGCAAGGTCGCTCGCCTGATCTTCTACGCGGCCTGCTTGATCCACCTCAAGGCCCAGGCCATGGCGGACCGCCAGAAGGCTATGGACTACGAGGAGGCCCTCGACCAGACCTTGGCCGAGGAGTTCGAGTTCGGCCTCGACGGCGAGCGCGGGCGCTTCATGCCGCGCCTCCACCCTGGCGATCAGCCCCTGGACTACGGCTTCCTGCGAGGCGGGGATGAGGGCTTCGATCCGGCCCGTTTCCTCTCGCCGCGGGAGCAGCCGCTCCGCTCGCGGGGCCTGACCCTCGTCGACCTGATCTTCGCGCTCCGCGAATACGACGACCGCCTCGCCCACCGCGAGATGCTGGAGGACCTCGAGCCCGACTTCGACGCCGACATGGCGCTCGTGGAGTGCGTCGGCTCCTCTCACCAGGACGACCTCGAGGGCGACATCGAGCGGATCCGTGAAGAGCTCTGGGCGCGCCTCGGGCGGCACGAGCCCTTGGCCGGGATCGATCAGCGGATCGAGCTCGAGACCCTGATCACGAGCGAGCGCTCGCGTCCGGCCGCGTTCCTGGCGGCCCTCTTCCTGGCTCACGACGAGGAGATCTACCTCCAGCAGGACGAGTTCTACGGCGAGCTGTGGCTCGAGCGGGGCGCCCACTTCGGTGAGGTCCGCGCGGGCGTCGTCCCTCAGGACGAGGAGGCCGAGCCCACTGACTGGGCCGAGAACGAACTCGACGAGATCCTCGAGAGCGGGGTTCAGATCGACGACGAAGAGGACGAAGAGGAGCCAGAGGACGCTTCGGCTGAAGACGCGTCACTCGAAGACGGTAGCTCGGACGAGGGCGAGGCCCTTCGGACCGGGACCGAGGAAGGCGGCGAAGCGTGAGCGACAACGAGCAGCAGTCCGAGGCTAGCGAGGCCCCCGAGGTCCGCGAGACGCCCCAGGCCAGCGAGACCCACGAGGCCTTCGAGATCGACATGGGTGAGATCAGCGAGGAGCGCCTCGAGGAGATCGCCGAGGTCGTCGAAGAGACCGTCGAGGCCGTCGAGGCCCTCCCCCTGAGCGAGACCGACGCCGGGCTCCCCCTCGAGAACGAGAGCCAGCTCCTGCGCTCTGGCGTCCTGGAGCGGATCGCGGCTCAGGTCACGCCCTCCCGCGGGGCCCCCGAGCTGGAGCTTTGCGCTCAGCTCTTCTCGGCCCACAAGCCCATGAGCGAGCTCGAGCTGGCCGAAGCTATGGGTCTCTCCTGCGAGCAGGTCGCCGGGACCCTGGCGCGCCTCGAAGACACCCTGGCCGACTCGCCCTTCGGGGTGTTCCGTCGCCGGACGACCCTTCCGGGCAAGACCAAGGCCGTGACGGGCTTCGTCCTCGACCTCAAGGCGGACTTCCGTCGCAACGTGGTGACCGTCGGCCGCCCGGTCCTAGGCTCAGGCCTGACCGAGACCCTGGCGCTGATCGCGCTCAACCAGCCGATCATGCAGTCGCGCCTGGTCCGCGAGCGCGGGAGCTCGGTCTACGACCACGTCAAGGAGCTCGTCCAGCGAGACTGGGTCATGAAGGTCCGGCGCGGACGAAGCTCAGAGCTTCGCACGACCGAGAGCTTCGCGGCCGAGTTCGGGCTGCAGAACGACCCCGAGCTGATCAAGCGGGCCCTGGCCCGCGCCGCGGGCGTCCAAGGCGCTCCGCAGATCGTGGCCAGCCAGCGGGTGGCCTTCGAGCACGAGGCGGCGGTGAACCTCTACACCGAGGCTCAGCAGTTCGTCCCTTCGCCTGAGGAGATGGCGCGACGCGAGCAAGAGCGTCAGTTCCGCGAGGCTCAGGCCGCAGCGGCGCGTGCGCTCCTCGAGGCCGAGGCCATGGGTGTCGTCCCCGGCGCGACTCCGACGGCGCCTGCTGCGGGCGCCGCCCCGGCTCTGCCGACGACCTTCTCGTTCACCCCCAGCGCGGCTCCCGCGGCGCCGGCCCCGGCTATGGATCCCTTCGCGCGCTTGGCCGCGGCCCTCGAGGCCTCCGAGCAGAACCCGCGCGAGAACTGTGTCGTGAGCGGCGGCGGCGTCCCCCAGATCGGGACCGAGACCCCCAGCGAGGGCACGGAGGAGAGCGAGGCCAGCGAACTCGGCCTCGGAGAAGGCCTGGTCTCAGGTGGTCTCCCCCCCCAACCCAACCGACTGGCTGAAGTGCTGAAAGAGGAGGCCGCGATGCGCGCCGAGCGAGAGAAGGAAGAGCCCGAGAACACCCCTGAGCAAGAGGAGTCGCAGTCCCGCGTGGGCCACCTCCTCGGCCTCCTAGGCGACGACAGCACCGACGACGACTGGTAGGGGTTAGAGAACTCTGACACTCGAGAGGCCGGCCTTGCCGGCCTCTCTTGGTGTCTGGGCTCTGAGCAAAGGAGAGGGCGGCGGATGTCCGTCCTCGTGGTGAGGATCAACAGGCGCCTACGGGCGACGAGTGGAGGACAGCATGAGCGATCTATCGGAGCCAGAGGCGCTGCGGAAGCTGATCGAGGAGTCGGGCCAGTCCTTCGCGGTCATTGAGAAGGCGGTCGAGACGATCCGCGAGCGCCTCGACGCCATAGAGCCGACGGACCCCGACGTCCTCGCGATCCTGCGGGCGCACCTGCTGGCGATCGGGTCGCCTTCAGACGTCCTGAAGTTCTTCTCGGTCGAGCTCATCGAGCGCGCCGACGAGGAGCGGGCCCAGAGCGTCTACCTCGAGGTCCTCGACGCCCTCGCGCGCTCGCCGATCCGTCCTGAGCGGACCTATCCCGTCGAGCGCGCCATGATCAAGAAGCTTGGCGACCAGGGCGTGGACGTGGCCCTCCCGGCCCTCTCGGTCCTCGCCGGCCGCGAGATCTATCCCATTTCTCGGACCGCGGCCCGAGCCGTGGCCGCCATCGTGGGCAGCACCGACCAGGTCGCGATCAGCGATCGCCTCAAGCGCGACGACCTCCCTGAGGTCGTGGCCCCCGACGAGCTCTCGGCCGGCGTCGCCCGCGCCCTCTTCCCTCAGAAGCGCAGCTCGACCAAGTCCAGCCAGCAGCGCCGGCGAGCCCTGACCCAGAAGAACGCGCTTCCGGACCAGAGCGCCTCGAGCCTCAGCTTGCGCCCCGAGGGCACCCGGGCCCGTCAGGCTCGCCTCAAGGCGATCGTGCGCGCTGCCAACCGCGACCCCAGCCGCTGCGGCAACTGCGACCAGACCGCGCCGACCAAGGTTGGCCACATGGTCCCCCAGAGCCGCGGCGGAACCGACCTCCCCGGCAACCTCGTCGTCCTCTGCGGCGAGTGCCGCCGACACCTCCCCCGCTCTCGCGAGGAAGCCTTCGAGGACGAGGGGACCCCGAGCGAGGCCAACTCGGATCAGCTCAGCCTCTTCTAGGCGCTGGGGGCACGAGTCCCAAAGGGGGGCGTGGGAAGGGATGAAGGCGGTGGTGGGGACTCGCACCCCCAGCGCGATAGGGAGGCGCGAGGGTCAGGGGGGTGATCGCCCTGCGGGCCTTGCGACACTGGGCTGCACCGCTCTCCTAGCGGCGAGGGGCCCGGTGGTTGGCGGCGCAGCCCATCCCACTTCGAGCTCGGCCTGGCCGATCGATCCAAACCGCCAAGGACGCCAAGGTCGCCAAGGAAGAAGCTGACGCCAGGGCGATAGCTCCCTGAGAATCTCTAGAGATCAGAGGGAGCTGCGTGTGGGCGACAGCCTTGCCGTCCTTGGCGTCCTTGGCGGTCAAGAATCTGCTTCTGGCCTCGTCTCCAGAAGGCGCGCCTAGAGCTCCGGCCCACCAAGAACCTCTCGGTGAAACCTCTGTGTCCTCTGTGTCTCTGCGGTGGGCATCCCCACACCGCCAAGCCCCTCCGCCCCTCAGAGCGCCCAGCCCCCAAACCGCCAAGGCAGCGCTCGCAGCCTCGATCGGCTTAGCCAAACCACTCGAGAGCGCTCAGGGCGACTCGAGTCAACGCAGATACCACCAGATCCCGAGGCCGAGTCCGATCAAGAGGATCGGGCACCCGAGCACGTCTCCAAAGGCACCGCACCCGAACGCAGCTTGACCGCTGGAGTCTTCGCCCGGTGCCCAGGTCGGCTCTTCGGTAGGTTTCTCGAGGGGCAGAGCGGCTCCCGCCTTAGTTGCGCTTGAGGCGCTTCTCGATCCACTCGTCCGTCGGCTGACAAAGCATTCGGAACCGAAGCAGGCTGATCGAGACGCGGCCCCACTCGAGGACGAGGCGGTATTTGCCCAGGTCTTCGTCCTCGGGGAGCTCCATCCGCGCGGTCTCGTCGGTGTTGATCTTCGTGATGATGAATCGCCCCGAGCGAATCACCTCGAACTTGATATCGGCGCGGTTGCGGAAGCTGGCGATCCGGCTGGCGCCCTTGCGGTCCTTGAGCTTGCGCTTCACGCGGAAGTCGATCGCGCCGATGTTGCAGAGGACCCGGCGGCCCTTCTCGCCCTCGAGGGCGACCGTGAGCCGGCTCCGCTTGTCATTGCCCCAGCTCAGGAAGCGGATCGTGAAGTCGAGGTCGTTTTGGAGGGGCGCTATGAACTCAGCGCGGCCGTCATTGCCCAAGAGCCGGAGCCCTTGGCGCTCAATGTTGCCGGGTGGCGTGGGCGAGGCCTTCCCGCGCACGACTCGCCACTCCTTGCGGAACTGGCGGCCGTCTTGGTGGAACTCGTAGATCGGCTCGACGCGCTGGCTGGCACCCTCATAGCCGACGTCGTCGGCCTCGCGGAACAGGTCCTTGCGGCGCGCGATCAGGAGCTCGGCCCGCTTCTTCTTGGCGAGGGCCTCAGCGACCTTCTCCTCGCGAGTCTTGGGTCGGTCCGCGCCGGCAGGCTTGGGATCGGTCGTCTCCTCGTCGCCGCCGCCGCCGCCCGTCACGGGCTGATCGCTCGGCTCGACGCGCCGCAGCTCAGCGACGAGGGCGCTCAGGTCGACGCCTGCGTCCTGGCATTGGGCCAGATACTTGAGCGCGTCGTTGTCGCTCCGGTAGAGCTTGAGGGAGGTCACGCCGCGGAGGTAGGCGGCCCCGGTCTTACCCTCTGCCCGCCGGGCCCAGGTCCAGGTCACGCTCTCGACGAGCTCGTCGAGGGTCACGCTCAGGAGAGCGCCGCGGAGGACCTTGACCGTAATCGTGTCGTCCGTGACTCCCCCCAGCGTGCCCGAGATCTTGCCGCCCTTCTTCTTCTGAAAGGAGACTGTCGCGTCGGGACGCTTTGCCAGGGCGCCGAGGGCGAGAGGCTGGAGGTTTCGGATCGCCTTCAGGGCTTGGACGTGGACCTTGGCGCGGGCCTTGAGCGGCGCCGAGGTGATCGAGCTGGCGGTCTCGGTCGCCAGCGAGAGGGCGGCGTCGAGCTCTTCCTCCTTGACGAGGGTCACGATGTTCGTCGGGAGGGCCGCGACCTTGGCCTCCTCGCGCTGGCGCTCGAGTTCGATGGCTTGCTGGCGCTCCTCGTCAGCGGCCCGCTCACGATCGCTGGCCTTCTTCTCGAGGGCGACTGCGCGAGTCTCCTCTTGCTTGGCCTCTTCCTCAGTCAGGAGGTTCTTGGCGCGCTCACGGCGGATCTCGGCTGCCTTGCGCTCGTCTCCTTGGCTCTCGAACTTCTTGGCCTGAGCCTCGGCGGCCTCGCTCCGCTCCTTGAGCAGGACCACCAGCTCGTCCGCCCGCTGCTTGGCGCGTCGCTTGAGCCCCTCGACGTGGAGGTCGGTGTAGAGGTCGGTGTAGCCGTCGACGGCAGCGCGCAGGCGACCGGTCACGGCGAACTCGGTCAAGCGGCGGTCGCCCTCGTCGTAGCGCTGCTCCTCGGCGCGGGTCAGGGTCGTGCGGAGGTCGCGAGCCTTGCTGCGAGCCTTCTTGCCAGTCGGGGTTTGCTTGTAGGTCTGGGCTATGGCCTCGAGGTCCGAGACGCGCTCCCAGTCCTCGCTCGCCAGGGCCTCGTAGATCTTGGCGGCTTCCTTCTCGGCCTCCGCGAGCGGGTCGACTTCAGCGACCTCGGGCTCGTCGGGGACCACGACCTTCTTGGGTTCGTTGCCCGAGTTGAGGAACACGACCACGCCGATCAGGATCCCCGCAGCGGCCGCGACGGCGATCGGGAGCCAGTTGCGCTGCGGCTCGTCGTCGTCGTCGCCCTCGTATTCGGCGTCGTCGTTCTGGCGCCCGCGCCGGGCATAGCCGGAGCGCTGGGGCGCGCTCCCGCTGCCACCGCGCTTGCCGCGGCGCTGGCCTGAGGACTCGCCGCCCTCGTTGCGAGGAGCTATGAAGTCGAGGCCCACGGGCGTCTCGCCGCCCTTGAGGTCGGGCATGAAGCCCTGGAGGACCGTGGTCAGGTCGTGGATCAGGCGCTCGGGGTCTTGGTAGCGATCGGCGGGGCGCTTGGCCAGCATCTTCGTGATGACCTGGGCGAGTCCCTTGGAGACCTTTCGGTGGACCTCGCTGGCGTCGGGGATCGGCGCCTTGAGGTGCATGTTCATCACGGCCACCGGGGTGGCCGCGACGTAGGGCTTCTCGCCGGTCACGAGGTTGAAGAGCGTCGCGCCGAGGCCGTAGATATCTGCGCGGTAGTCGGCCCCCTTGTCGAGGGCCTGCTCGGGCGCCATGAAGTAGGGCGTCCCGACCGCGCGGCCGTCGCCGGTTAGGTCGCTGGCCTGGTCGGTGCGCTTGACGAGGCCGAGGTCGAGGAGCTTGGTCACGCCCTCGCGGGTGATCATGATGTTGGCGGGCTTGACGTCCCGGTGAACGAGGCGGTTCTCCCAGGCGTGGCGGAGGCCGTCCACGAGCTGGAGCACGATCTCGACGGCGGCGGACTCCTCGATCTGCCCGCGGCGCTTGATGAGCTCCTTGAGGGTCTTGCCCTCGACGTATTCCATGGCGATGAAGTGGACGTTGCCGGTCTGGCCGACGTCGTAGGCTTGGACCACGTTGGGGTGGTTGAGGGTCGCTGCGGCTTGAGCCTCGAGGAGGAAGCGCGCGACGTAGCTCTTGTCCTTCGCCATGTCTGGGTTGAGGAGCTTGAGCGCGACGATCTTGCCCAGCTTGAGGTGGCGGGCCTTGTAGACCGTCCCCATAGCGCCCGAGCTGAGCTTCTCGAAGAGCTCGAAGCCAGCGACTTGACGCTGGCCCCGGGACTCCTCCCGGACCATTCGCTCGAGGGTCGCGCGGACCTGGTGCTTGATCTTGCGGGCCAGGCCCTGGTCCATGAACCCGAGCTCGACGCAGAGGACGCGGGCTTTGACCTTCTCGCCCTCGCGCTCGAGGCGGGCCATCTCCGCCCACACGTCGTCCGCGTCCTGGGCCTCGAGGACCCGGTTATCAACGGCGATTCTTAGGAAGATCTTGTCCGCTGGACGCGGCAAACCAAATCCTTCACTCCGCTTTCGTTTCAAGCGGGCTTCCGACTTCCCTAATGTGCAAGTCTTTGGCCGAACGCGCAAACCCAAGCAGGGCGGAAAATCCTCCCACCTATCGATTTAGGGCCTGACGAGCGCTGGGGGACCAGAGGTAGGCCAGGGCCAGGGTGTCTAGGACGAGGGTCGCGCCCATCCGGACCCGCCCCGGCGTGTCCAGGAAGATCCACAGCTCCGGCTTGGCGATCAGGACCAAGTGCGCCACGTAGACGAGGTGGATTAGGAACAGGGCTTGGGTCCAGAGCCGGCCCCACCAGGTCTTGAGCAGGACTAGGAGGATCAGGATCACCTCGAGCATGATCGAGATCCCGATGGCGAGGAGGCCCAGCTTGCCGCCGAGGTCGAACTCGGAGCCGCTCAAGACAGAGCTCTCCTCCTTGAGCTCCAGGGACCACTTGATCAGGAGGTAGGTCCGCTCGAGGGCGTCCGCGCCGAGGAAGCACACGACCAGTTTGATCAAGAAGGGGAGCGGAGGGTTTCGAGCCGGAAGCGGGACGGAACTGGGACCGTAGCCAACAGGTGTTTCCATTACCTCACACGCTTCGTGATCAAGAGGCTGATCCGATCGTCGCTGCGATCCCACGACCAGTAGCGGAGGAGGACGTCTGAGTTGCCGTCTCCGTCGAGGTCGGCAATGGAGGGCAGGCAGAACTGATACTCCTCGGCGCTGGGGACCTCGACGGTGGTCGAGGCGTCCTCCTCGAGGGTCCGGCCTGGGAGGCCGCGGTAGATCCCGAGGGTCGTGTCGTCCTCTCGAAACAAGAGGTCCTTCTTGCCGTCTCCGTCGAAGTCGCCGTCTATGGCGACGACGACCGAGCTGCCGAAGCGAACGCGATCACCCTTTGAGTTGAGCGCGACGGGGACCTCGACCTCACGAATGAAGTCAGGCTCGGCCTCGAAGCTCCCGTCTGGGCGCTGGTAGTAGACGAGCATTTCGACCGGGACCGAGCGAGTCACGAGGACCTTGAGGATCGTCCATACGTTGACCTTGTCGATCCGCGGCAGGATCAGGTCGAGCCGCTCGTCGCCGTCTAGATCGACGTAGTAGCTAAAGAAGGTCACCCCCTTGGCCCGGACCGTCAGATCGGGCTTGGTGAAGGCCTCGGCCAAGTCGCCTTTGTTGCGGAAGAGCCGGGTCGTGCCGGAGCCGACGTGGGTCGAGCTGACGTCGACACGCTGGTCGTTGTCTATGTCCTCAATGACGAGGGGCATCGTGAAGTCGAGCTCGAGGGGGTTCTTGACCGTGCGCGAGAACTGCTTCTGCTCGGGGATCGTGAAGCGGCCCTTCTCCTTGGTGGGGAGCGCTCCCCCCCCAGCGCTCTCGTAGACGTGGACCGTCCCCTCGCGAGCCATCACGACCTCAGGTGGCCCCGCCGCGTCGAACTGGCGGACTGCAGGATTCGGGAACCAGTAGGCGGCGAAGAGGCGCCCGCTGAGCCGATCCCAGCCGGTGTTGAGGACCGCCTCAGGAGGCGCCGCCAAGAGGGCCGGCGCGGCGAACTTGCCCTTGCCCTCGGCGCGCAAGAGCGCGAATCCTTGTCGTTGAGGGACGATTAGGTCGAGGGCTCCGTCGCCATCGAGGTCTCGGAGGAGCTCCTTGCGGCGGACCTCCTTCTTGACGGGGCGGGTGAAGAAGGAAGGGCACTTGGCGATTCGCTGGGCGCGGAGCCCGTAGAGGAGCTTCCCCCGGACCTCTCGCAGACGGTAGGCCAGGATCCCGTCGCGCTGGAGGAGCACGATCTCTTGCTTGCCGTCGCCGTCTATGTCGCCGACGTCGAACAAGACCGTGCGGGGGTGGAAGCGAAAGCGCTGGTGAGCCTGCTTGCGCCAGCTCCCGTCGGCGCCCTGAAAGAACACCAGGGCCTGGCGGGCGCAGACCACGAACAGGTCTTGCTTCCCATCGCCGTTGAGGTCGGCCGGCACGATCTCCGTCACGCGGCCCTCGGTCTCGAGGTCCACCCGCTCGAAGCGGATCTCAGGCGGAGGCGTGGCGGTGCCGTGACCCGGGATCGAGGCGCAGAGGAGCGCCAGGCCTGCGACCCAGAGGCGCGGCCGGAGGAAGACCCGTCGGAGAGCCTGAAGCCCTGTGATAGCGCGACTCACTGGGCGACCCCCACGATTCGCAGCGTGCGGGCGGCGGCGTCCTCACCCGCGAAGGGCTCGAGGATCAGCTCGTCCTTGCCGTCGCCGTCGAGGTCTTTGATCCAGGGGGGCTCGGTCCGGGGGACGGTGATCTTGACCGGGCGATCGCTGAAGCTCAGCTCGACGTCGTCGCCATCGCGCTCGATATGTCCTCGAGCGACGACAAGGGCCCCGTCTGCGCGGCGCGCGATCTGATCGCGGACGCCGTCGCCGTCGACGTCGGCCGTGAAGATCACGGCTCGGGCGCCGCCCTGCTGCTGGAGCGACTCCAGGGGAACCTCGACATCGAGGGTCGCGTCGGGCTCGTCGAGGAAGGGCTCGGGGCCTCCCTTGCGCTGGAGGAAGATCAGGTAGCTGATGGTCAGCGAGTCGGCCAGGGCCCGCTTGACGTTGGTCAGCATGTCCATCCGGTAGGTCGAGAGCACGAGGTCTTGGCGGCCGTCGCCGTCCCAGTCGAGGAGGATGGGATCGGCGCTGATCCCCTTGAGGTTCAGCACGGCGCTCGGCTTGCGCTCGTCCCAGGTCTGGGGGAGCCCTTCGCGCGCGAGGAAGAGGAGCTGCTGGGTCCGGAGGCTGCTAAACATCCCGACCTCGCCCATGGTCCGGGTCGCGAGGAGGTCCGCGCGCCCGTCGCCGTCGACGTCTTGGAGGTTGAGCCGGACGCTCGAGAATCCGCCGCCGCCCTTGTCGCCTTCGTCCTCCTTGCCGCGCGTGATCTGAAAGGGGTCGGTCCGGTCCGGGCGCTCGGGGAAGGTCCCGTCGGGACGCTGGAGGTAGCGCGCGAGGCCCTTGGGGTGGACGGCGATGAGGTCCTGGCGTCCGTCGGCGTCGAGGTCGGTGTTCACGACGCGTCGGAGGCGGAGGGTGGAGGTCAGGAGGCGGTTGAGGAGCTTGGTCTCGAAGGTCGGGCCGAAGCGCTGGTCGACCTCGAGCCTGAGCTCGGAGGTTTGGGCGAGGGAGCCTTTCTGGGTCCGCTTGAGGACGGCGTAGCCGCGCTTGGTGGGGACGATCAGCTCCAGGATCCCGTCACCGTCGAGGTCGCGGGCCAGGTCCCAGACCGGGAGCCCGCCCCGCTCGGGGTAGTCGAAGAACCCAGGCTCCTTGTGGACCAGGAGCGGGGCTCCCTGGCTCCGGAGGATCAGGACTCGAGTCGGACAGAGGAGGGCGACCTCGCCGCCGGGGGCGGGGTCGAAGTCGCCGGCCACGAAGGCGCAGGCGTCGGCGGGGACGGCGAAGCGTCGCTCGGGCGCCGCGGCGAAGCGGTTGGCCTTGGTGCCCTGGAGGAAGACCGAGATCGTGCGCTCCTCTCCCGTGGGCGCGGTCATGTGGGCCACGACCAGGTCTAGGTCCTTGTCACCGTCCATGTCGGCCACGGCGCAGCCGAGCTCGTTGCCGGGCAGCTGAAGGGTCCACACGCGGAGCGGGAGGGCGGTGTCCTGAGCGAAGAGCTGAGAGAGCCCAAACGCGCTGGCTGCGAGGGCTGTCAGGAGGAGAGCATGGCGAGGGGAGGGGCGCACGGGGAGATCTTACCGGGCCTTCGTCGTAGGAAGGAGGAGGCGCGCGGATGGCGCACACAGCGATCGGCGGAACCCCCGGCGCCCACGGGGGGTAGGTCAAGAGGTCATAAGGGCTTGGGAATTGCTCGGGGTATCCCTGATGCCGTATAGTCCAGCCTTGTTGTGAGGGCCTCTCGGTCCGGCCAACGCTCACGTCCGCCCTTTGGGCAGCTCAAAGACCTGACCCACCCATTGCTTGGGGAGACACGATGGCTCGATCGACGCGCCGCAAGGGACGCCGCGAGGCTGAGGACGAGGACGACGGCGAGGACGACTTCGCTTGGCAGCCCAAGAAGAAGAAGTCCAAGAAGGGCACGGGTCGCTCTGAGCGCCCCTCCACTGGACGCAGCTCGTCGACCAAGAAGAAGAAGAGCAGCAAGTCCAAGAGCGCCCGGAGCAAGTCCGCGGACGGGAGCGGCAGCACCCGGAGCAAGAAGCGTGGCGGGGGGACCTCTTCCTCGACGCGTAAGAGCGGCTCGGCCCGGCGCAAGCGCTCATCCTCTGGCGAGGACGACACGGTCGCCAACAGCGGCCGCCGCCGCCGCGCGGGACCGCCCAAGAAGAAGGGCGTCGAGCCCATCGTCCCGATCTCCATCGTGACCGCGACGATCCTGATCTGCATTGGCCTGTTCTTCTTCCTCAACAAGCCGCAGCCCAAGGTCATAAACGAGCAGAACGACTGGGAAGCCGCCAAGAAGATCGAAGAGGAGGGGATGGCGGCCTACGGGGAGTTCCTGGCGGCCCGCAAGCTGGACCAGCCCGACATCACCAAGCACAAGCGTGAGGCTGCGATCCTCAAGCTCCGCGCCGCCGTCGAGGCCATGAACGCGGTCCTGGACCCCAAGCGGGACGCCGAGGGCATGCTCCCGCCCGACTTCGAGGGCTACGAGCGCGACTTGATGCAGATCACGAAGTACATGATCGACCTTGAGAAGATGTGACCTGAGTCTGTGATGCGGTCCTACCCCGAACCTCGCAGGTGTTCATGACTTCCTCCGCGGCCTTCCGCGATCTCCCCAGCGTCGAGCGCTTGCTCGGCGCTGAGTCGTTTCCGGAACTCGTCTCGTCCCACGGGCGGGGGCTAGTCGTGGAGGCGATCCGAGCCGACCTCGATGGCCTGCGCGAGGCGCTACGGGCAGGTCAGGCCTTGGAGGGTCGCGAGGCACCCGCAGCCTGCGCCGAACGAGTCGAGGTCGCCCTCACGGCACGCCTGGCCTCGCGCTACCCCCGCGCGATCAACGCCACAGGCGTCGTCGTGCACACCGGGCTCGGGCGCGCTCCCCTGGCCGCCGAGGCCCAAGCGGCGCTGCAGGCGAGCGGGGGGGCCTTGGTCCTGGAGGTCGAGCGCGAGAGCGGACTCCGCGGCCAGCGCGACACGGCGATCACCGAGATCGTGCGCGAGCTGACCGGGGCGCCAGCGGCGTGCGTAGTCAACAACAACGCCGGGGCGACCCTGATCTCGCTGGCCGCCCTCGCCGGTGGCGGCCGCGGCGTCGTCGTCAGCCGAGGACAGCTCGTCGAGATCGGCGGGAGCTATCGGATCCCCGATGTGTGCGAGCAGTCGGGGGCGCGAATGATCGAGGTCGGGACCACGAACCGAACCCACCTCCGCGACTACGTCCGCGCCCTCGACGCCAACCCCGACGTGGCCGTGCTGCTCCGGGTTCACACGAGCAACTTCACGGTCCAGGGCTTCACCAAGGAGGTCTCGACTCGTGAGCTGGCCGAGCTAGCCAAGGAGCGCGGCGTGGCCGTGATCGACGACCTCGGCTCGGGCTGCTTGATCGACATGGCCCCCTTCGGGCTCCCTCGCGAGCCCCTCGTCAGCGAGAGCCTCGAGGCCGGCGCCGACGTGGTGACCTTCTCGGGCGACAAGCTCTTGGGCGGGCCCCAGGCGGGGATCGTGGTCGGGAGCGCGGAGGCCGTGGGCAAGATCCGGAGCCACCCCCTCTATCGAGCGCTCCGCCCAGGCAAGCTGACCTTGGCGGCCCTCGAGGCGACCCTCGCTCTCTACCGCGACCCCGAGTTCGCCCTCCAGCGGATCCCGGTCCTGCGGATGATCTCAGCGACGTTGACTCAGCTGGGCGCCCGCGCGGATGCGCTCCGTGACGCGCTGGCGGATACGCCGGGGCTGCAGATCTCCGTCGAGGAGAGCGCGTCCAAGATCGGCGGCGGAAGCTACGCCGTCGAGGAACTCCCGACTCAGGCCTTGGCCCTGCGACCCGACGACGGCGACGTGGCGGGCCTCGCGCTCCGCCTTCGGCGCGGGACTCCGGTCGTGTTCTCTCGGATCCGCGAGGGAGCTGTCCTCCTCGATCCTCGCACCGTGTCCCCAGACGACGAAGGAGAGCTGGTGGCGGCGGTTCAGGTCGCGGGCTTGGGGTCAGCGTGAGCTTCAGTCCTTACCGTCCAGAGCGCCTCTCCCCCGAGGAGAGCTTGGCGCGCGCGCGAAGGGTCCTGGCCCGGCTGGACGAGCGCCGGAGCGTGCGTGAGTTCAGCTCGGACCCGGTCCCGCGGGAGCTGATCGAGCTCGCGATCAAGGCTGCCTCCACGGCTCCTTCCGGTGCCCACATGCAGCCTTGGACCTTCGTCGCCATCAGCGCGCCTGAGCTCAAGGCCAAGATCCGCGAGGCCGCCGAGGCCGAGGAGAAGGAGAGCTACGAGCGGCGAATGTCCGAGGAGTGGCGCCAAGCGCTCGCGCCGCTGGGGACCGACTGGCACAAGCCCTACCTCGAGGTCGTGCCTTGGATCGTGGTCCTCTTCGCTCAGCGTTACGCGCCCCTCCCAGACGGCAGCAAGCGCAAGCACTACTACGTGACCGAGAGCTGCGGGATCGCCGCGGGGATGTTCATTGCGGCGCTCCACGAGGTCGGCCTCGCGACCCTGACGCACACGCCCTCGCCGATGCGCTTTCTCAGCGAACTCCTGGAGCGGCCGGCCCACGAGACGCCGCTGATCTTGTTCCCCATAGGCTACCCCTCTCCCGAGGCCCAGGTCCCAGACCTGGCGCGAAAGCCCCTCGACCAGATCAGCGTGTGGCACGAGTAGCCGCTCCCTGTTGCTCAGGGCGCGGCGCCTCCTAGGCTCGTGATTCGGGGAGGCTGGGTGATTTAGTCCCCTGGGGACTGGAAATGCCTGAAGGACCCGAGGTCCACCGAGCCGCTGACCGAATCCGCCGCTACCTGGCGGGCCAAGTGGCGGAAGAGGTGTGGTTTGCCTTCGAGCACCTCCAAGCCTGGGCCGACGAGCTGAGCGGCCAGCCTGTGGAGGGAGTCGAGGCTCGCGGGAAGGCCTTCCTGATCCGCTTCCAGCAGGTCGCGATCTACGTTCATCTGCAGCTCTACGGGCGCTGGGAGCTGCGGCGGCCCTCGAGTCGCGACCCCGTCACGCGGCGCTCCCTGAGGCTGAGGGTCGTGACCCCCAAGGGGCGAGCGCTCCTCTACAGCGCTTCGGAGATTGAGGTCTTGGATCGTGAGGACGAAGCGGAGCACCCCTACTTGTGCAAGCTCGGGCCCGACGTCCTCCAGACGGGGCTCGTGGCCGCGGCGATTCAAGAGCGCTACCTCAGCCAGCGCTTTAGGCGTCGCAGCCTAGGGGCCCTCCTCCTCGATCAGAGCTTCCTGGGGGGCGTCGGGAACTACCTCCGCTCGGAGATCCTGTTCGAGGCGGGGCTGCCTCCTCGCGCTAGACCAGCAGACCTGGACGCCTTCCAGGCCAAGGAGCTGGCGAGAGCGACCCTCACGATCTGCAGGCGGGCCTATCAGACGGGGGGAATCACGAACGACCCCGAGCGGGTCGTGGACCTCGAGGGCCAGGGTTACAAGCGTCGCGCCCTCCGCTGGTCCGTGTTCGGTCGAGCCGGTGCTCCTTGCTGGGTCTGCGGCGCCGAGATCATGCGGAGCGAGGTCGGGGGGCGGCGCCTCTATCGGTGCCCGATCTGTCAGCCGGCCAGCGACCGGTCGCCGGCCGGATCGACGTAGGATCTGCTCGGTGCCCGACTCCAACCCACGAAGCGACGACCTCACGAACTGGGAGCCAGCCTTGGGAGGCTGCGTCCCCGACTCCGCCTCTTCGAGCCATGACATTCCAGAGCGGGTGCGACTCCTGATCGAGGGGCAGCGCTTCTGTGTCCTCTCGACTCAGGGCCAAGGGCGGCCCTACGCTTCGCTCTTGGCCTTTGGCGTCAGCCCCGATCTGCGCCAACTCGTGTTCGCGACGCCGGTCACGACGCGGAAGTATGCGCTCCTCAAGACCAGCCCTGAGGCCGCGGTTCTGATCGACAGTCGCTCGCGAGCCGGCGAGCTGATGGCGATCGAGGCCGTGACTGCGCTGGGGGCGGCCGCGGAGCTCTCGCCCGAGTCTTCCTCCTATGACGCGGCCGCTGAGCTCTACCTCGCGAAGTCCCCGCAGCTCGAGAGCTTCCTGCGCGCCCCGAGCTGCGCCTTGTTCTCGCTGCGGGTCGAGCGCTATCTCTACGTGGCGCGCTTTCAAGACGTCCACGAGTGGGCGCCTTGAGCCCCTGGTTCCTCCCGCTCGCCGAAACGTCTCTGGACGACATACCTAGCGTGGGCGGCAAGGCAGCGCGGCTGGGAGTCTTGACGCGCAGCGGGCTGCGCGTTCCCGTGGGGATCGTGCTCACGACGGGAGCCTATGAGGGCTTCGTGTCTCGGGCTGGCCTGACCGACGTGATTCAGCTCGAACTCGGGCGCAAGGACCTGGCGGGAATGCGCTGGGAGGAGCTCTGGGACGCGGCGCTCCGGATCCGGTCGGCCTTTGCTCGCGCGCCGCTGCCTACGGAGCTCGAAGAGACCCTCGTGCGGGCGCTAGAGGAGCACTTCCAACCTGGGGTCGCGCTGGCGGTCCGCTCCTCGGCGCCGGCCGAGGACGGCGCTGGACGGTCCTTCGCGGGCGTCCACGCCTCGGTCTTGGATCGGCGTGGAGCCAGCGAGGTCCTGAGCGCGGTTCGAATCGTGTGGGCCTCGCTGTGGTCGGACGTGGCCTTGCTCTATCGGCGCGAGCTGGGGCTGGATCCGCTCCAGAGCAGAATGGCGGTCGTGATCCAAGCTCAAGTCGAGGGCTCGGTCTCAGGGGTCGCGTTCGGGCGCGACCCTCGTCAGCCTCGCGCGGAGCGGGTCCTGGTCGAGGCCGTCCCGGGATCCTGCGAGGGCCACGTCAGCGGAGCCTTGGATCCAGATCGCTACCTCCTCGAGCGCGCGAGCGGAGCTGTCCTGGAGCGACGTCGCGGCGAGGACTCTCCCGAGTCCCCTCTCCTGAGCGCCGAGCGCCTCGAGGAGTTGTGGCGCACCTTGCGGCAGGTCGAGGCCCTCTGCGGCTGGGCTCCGGACATGGAGTGGACGCTAGGCCCTGAGGGGCTGGTCGTGCTCCAAGCTCGGCCCGTCGGCCTCGAGCGCGCCGCGGACGAGCGCGACAAGTATCTCCGCTACTGCCCCCCTCCCGGAGCCCTGCGCGCGCTCCGCGAGGAAGTCGAGGACGAGCTGATCCCAGCGCTCGCGGCGGAGGGGCTCCGCATGGCGGCGGAGGCGATCGAAGCCTTGCCCGACGCGGCCCTGGTCGTCAGCGGCCTCGAGCGCAGCGAGACCCTCGAGCGCTGGCGCGGCGTCTACGAGGACGCCTTCATTCCCCTCGCGCACGGCGTTCGAGCCCTCGGCCTGCTCTACAACGACACGCTCGAGCCCCGCGACCCCCACGAGTTCGTGGAGCTCTTGCGCGGGGAGAGCTTCTTGGCCACCCAGCGAGACGAGGTCCTGGCGCGCTTCGCGGAGGTCCTAGACGAGATCCCCTCGCTACGAGCGGCCTTGACAGGAGTCGTCGCGCCCGAGGCCCAGGCTTGGGAGTCCGTCGGGGACGTTCTCCACGGCGCTGGACGCGGGGCTCTGGCGGAGGATCTCCTGAGCCTCTCGCGGGGCTCACTGGACGTCGTGTTCGCGGGCGTCAGGCTCTCGGAGCGCCCGGACCTCGTCCTGGGGCCCCTCCTCTCCGGGCAGCGCCCTGGGGCGCGCGAGACCGTCGATCGGCGAGCGGAGCTCGAAGCGCGGCTGTTCGAGGCTGCGGGCGAGAGGGCGGAGGAGGCGCGACATGTCCTGGAGGTCGCCCGCGTCGCCTGGCGCCTGCGCGACGACGACAACATCTTGCTCGGCCGCATCGAGAGCCAGCTCTTGCGGGTGGTGGAAGAAGCTGCGCGTCGGCTGCGCGAGCGCGGCCTCCTCAGCGGGCGGGCGCCTGAGCTCAACGACGCGGTCCAGATCTGCGACGCGCTGTCCCAAGGAGCAGCCTTGAGCCTGTCGGAGGAGCAGGTCCTCTCCGCCTCGGCGGCCCGCTCGAGGCCCCGCCAATTGGTCGGTCAACCCGCCTCGCCCGGGATGGCGGTCGGCAGAGTGTGCGTGGTCGAAGGGGCGGACGACCTGGGAGCCTTCACGCCAGGCAGCGTGCTCGTTTGCGACGCGATTCAGCCTCAAATGACGCACGTCGTCCCCTTGGCGAGCGCCATCGTAGAGCGCCGCGGGGGAATGCTGATTCACGGGGCGATCTTGGCGCGGGAGCTGGGGATCCCCTGCGTCAACGGGGTCCCTGCGGCGTCGAAGTCCTTGCGGAGCGGCGAGCTCGTGACCGTCGATGGCGACTTGGGATTGGTGACCGTCGGAACGAGTGCGCTCCCTCCCAGAATCCACAGCGCGGCGACTCCCAAGTAGCACTGCGGCCCGCGAAGGAGTCGTCACTCCAGGCAAGGCGCGAGCACTCCCTTGCGGCGAGCAAAGCCGTGAGGCGAGCGCTAGCTGGCAGCGACCCTAGAGGCGGCCAGCGCGAGCGGCTCCTGCTCTCGGAGGGGCTACTTCTTGGAGTTCTGGGCCAGGCGCCAGCGGTATTGCTCGTAGTCGCA
>Ga0316202_10000152_pt1 | contig 104817 bp, 99 predicted proteins | sample 3monrhotite_MG_FD_204934 | JGI IMG/M metagenome (GOLD analysis project Ga0316202, IMG submission 204934) | Microbial mat bacterial communities from mineral coupon in-situ incubated in ocean water Damariscotta River, Maine, United States -... | ecosystem: Environmental > Aquatic > Marine >... | reverse complement strand
CCCAAGTGTTATCGCCCCTGACCCAAACCCAAAATCGTCCAGCCTTGTTTTTGGACCGTGACGGTGTGGTGGTCAAAGAAGCGCATTATCTGCACAAGGTCGAAGAGGTCGAACTGACCGAAAACGCCGCCCATGTAATCAGGGCCGCCAACACCAAAAACATTCCGGTCATCCTGGTCACAAACCAAGCCGGAATCGGTTATGGCTATTTCGAATGGGATGCCTTTATCGCGGTCCAGGCGCGTATTTTGGCTGAATTAGCCGCTGAAGGCGCGCACATCGATGGGGTCTTTGCCTGTCCGTTCCACGCCAAAGGGCAATCCGTATACGCCCACCCCGACCACCCGGCACGCAAGCCAAACCCTGGCATGTTGATGCTCGCACACGCTCAAATGGGCGTCGATTTAAGCACCTCTTGGATCGTTGGCGACCGTGCCTTGGATGTATTGGCGGGGAAAAATGCCGGACTGGTGGGCGGCGTGCATGTGTTAACGGGTCATGGATCGAAGGACGGCGAACGGGAATCGGCCTTGGCCGTTGGCGACGACACGTATGTCCTTAAAACGGCACCGAACCTAGGTCAGGCTCTAAGCGGCCTGGATTTTCTAAATTAATCCGCCATGACGATCTGGTTACGGCCATTGTTTTTAGCCGTATAGAGCGCTTTATCAGCCGCATCCGACACCGAAACGGCACTGTCGTCTTTTTGAAACGGTGCAATACCGATGGAAATGGTGACCGAAAAGTTTTCATCATCAACGCCATGAAAGACAATTTCAGAAAAATCTTTAAGAATTTCGGCAAACACAACCTTGGCTTCATCGGCCGAAGTTTGCGGCAAAATAACCGAGAATTCTTCACCGCCCATACGACCAATAACATCCGCTCCGCGCAACCGTTGACGCAGCAAACGGGCTAACACCTTAATCACCCGATCCCCCACCGCATGACCGTAAGTATCATTAACCTGCTTAAAGAGGTCGATATCAATGGAAACCAACGTTAAATTTTCACCAGAACGCTGTACGCGCGAAATTTCTGATTCTAAGAACTGTTTGGTGGTGGTGTGATTGTATAACCCTGTCATGGAATCTCTAGCCATAAAAGTCCGCAGTTCGCGAAACCGTGCGGCCCGAATACTGACCGACGAAATCAAATGAGCCGCGCGGATGGGCTTGGTTAAGAAATCATCGCCACCCGATTCCATTGCCGACAGTTGGATATTTTTATCGCTCTCACACGACAGAAAAACAATTGGAATGCCAGCGTATTCTTCGCTTTGACGAATCACAGCCGCAATTTCTTTACCGCTGGTACCGGGCATATAAACATCCAACAAAATCAGCTCCGGCGAAACCTCATCAAGTGTTTGCAAAATCAACATGGGATCCGAAAGGATATGCGTTTGCATACCTGCCCCCCGCAAAACCAAATATGTATGGGTCGCCATGGTGATATCATCATCCACAATCAAAACCCGAAACGGCTCACTGATGGTGCGCTGGGTGACGTTATCTAGTACCCGCACTAAGTCCGCGACATCCACAGGCTTGACCAAATAGTCGGCCGCCCCGGCCCGCACGGCGCCAATCCGTGTTTCCAAGGTGTTGCTGGTTGTGTAGACCACCAACGGCACGGTCATGGTGCCGTTTTCGTGCAGTTCGCTTAATATTTTAAGGGCTATGTCCGTTTCGCCATCGAACGACAATCCGCTCACCACGGCATCAACGGGGCCTTTCTTGAGCGCATCCGCCAAAAACTTGGGGTGTGCAACAACAGTGGATTCGTAACCAAAGTGTTTCATTTCCGCACATATATCGGTTTCCCCTTTTGCAGCGCACTGGGAAACCAGGATTACTTTTTTATTGGGCTGGGCTTGAGCTTGAAGTTGCCGAGACGCTGCCATAAGATTGTTTCCCGTTCCCAAAAAGCGTAGAAGAAAATATAACTCAAATGCATTATTTAATAGTACCAAAAAATGCACATAGTTGTCCAAAAATTTACTATAAATAATACTTAATACCGTCCCCCTTATTTTTTCTTAACCCACGGGCAAAAAACAAAAACATGGCACGTAAGTCTTCGACGGCATTCCCGAACACTGAAACCGTGATTTTGACCCTGGCGGTTCTGATCGCCATTGGGTTTGCCTTCATCCCCACCTATTACAACAATCCAGCCGAGCCGTTTTTAAACGAGTGGTTTGTTGGGTCCGACACCTATATGCGCATGGTGCGGGTTAGAGATTGGTGGAATGGCGGCAATTGGTACGCAACTTTTTCCCCCCGCAGCAACTGGCCCCATGGCGAGACCTTGCACTGGACCCGCCCGTTTGACATTTTACTCATGGTTTTGGCCGCCCCATCGGCCCCGTTTGTCGGCATGCACAAAGCCCTTTATTTTGCTGGCGTGATCATCAGTCCCGTTTTGTTGGTTTCGACATTTTGGGTGATGCTGTGGGGATCTAAACCTTTTTTGGACGTGCGTGGACGCATCATTGTGGTGATTTTGCTCACCTTCCAACCCATTGCCCATTACTATTATGTGGCCGCCAGACCGGATCATCATTCGATGATTTTGTTCGGGTTTGCGGCGGTGTTGGCGCTGTTGGCGCGTCATGCATCTGACCCGCAAGCGAACCCAAACGCACCCGCTTGGGCCGGGGTCATGGCCGCCTTTGGAATTTGGGTCAGCATCGAATCTTTAAGCATTGAGCTGTTTGCTTTGTTGGCTTTGGGCCTGATTTGGTTTTGGCGCGGCGAAGACAAATGGCTGGACGCATTGCGCCGCTTCGCCATGGCGGGGGCCTTGGCTATGTTGCTGGCTTTGATGATCGAACGCCCGCCCGCAGACTGGTTAGGCTCTGAAGAATACGACCGAATTTCCACCGTCCAAGTCACTCTGTTGGCGCTGATTGCCATAGGCGTTGATGCCATGTGGCGCGCCCGTGCACGCTATCAAGAAACCAAACTGGGGCGGGCTTCGGCGGCCGTTCTGGCGGCCATGGCGGCGGCATTGTTTATGGCCTTGTTGTTCCCAGATTTTTTCAAAGGTCCTTTTGGAGCCGCCATGGACCCGCGCCTAGAATCCATGTGGCTCAGCAAAATTCAAGAATTCCAACCTCTCACCAAGTCCGATACCAGCACCGTGATTGCCGCCATCATGATTCTCACCCCGATTCTCTGGTTGGTTGTGTGGGGCTGTCTTGTTTGGAAATCTACGAACCGCACCTCTGGGCAGGTAGACCTGCTGGTGACTTTAAGTGTGGCGGTGCTGTTGTATTTGCCGTTGACGTTGGTGCAATCGCGCTGGGGGGCTTACATGGGCGTGGTCGTATCGTTGAGTTGGGCGATGTTGTTGCAACGTCTTCTCGATTGGCGCGGCGGCCCACAATTGGGTCCGCCCCCTGGCACGCCGATCCTTCGTGTCCCGCTTTTTGCGGCGGTGGCAATTGGTCATATTTTACTGGCTGGAAGCTTAAAGCTTTCGCTCCCCGACAGCACGGACGAAGGCCCCAAACAATGCCTGTGGAAAGAAATTACGCCATTTTTAAACAGCCCTGATTTTGCGGGCGGACAGCCCCAATCCATACTCAGCTTTATTCACCAAGGGCCAGAAATCATCTACCGGACGCATCACCGGGTGATTGGCACACCGTACCATCGCAACAGCCGTGGATTGCTCGACAGCTTTACCGCTTTCACCTCGACCATCGATTCCGAATCGAAAGCCATTTTGACGGTGCGCAAGGTCGATTATGTGCTGACGTGCGTCGAATCCGTCGAAGAAAGGTTCTTTTTAACCTTCGAAGGTGACACTTTGATGCGAAAAATAACCACCAACAAACTGCCAACGTGGTTGAAACCAGCGCGACTGCCCGAAGGATTAGAACAACATTTTCGACTTTTTCGCTTTGAAAAGGGCCAAAGCCTCAATATTGAAGCGTCAAAAATACTGACGCCTTAAGTCTTGCCACGGACCTTATTTAACAATTCGGCGAGTGTCATATCGACTTCGACCACCCCTTGTAACGACAATTCAATCTGATCGCCTTCCAACACCCATTGGTCTTGACGAAGCCTTGCGATGGTGTTTTCACAAAAGGACCGATAGTTGCCCAAAGCCTTTCGATCCCCCAGTTCTTCGGCCAAAATGGCCAAAGCCAATTGGTATGGACCGCTTCCGACATAGCCCCATTCAAAGCCAGCTTCACTGAGCGCGCGCAGGTCTAAGCGCAATTTTAGGGGGGTTCCGTCTACAGTGACGGTGGTCACTTCGCCGTTTCGATATCCCGCGTATGTTGACATTATGATCGATCCAATATGGCGAATTTCATGAACTGGTTTTATTATCATGAATTCTTAAGTGATTTGGGTCAAAGTTTAATGAATCAGCAGATATTTTTATCTGCCAACAACATGAAGTTGCTGTTGTATCTGAGGTGCGCGATGCTGTATTCTATTTTTACAAAAGTGATTGCCTTTTCAGGGCATTGTTTGGTTAAGGTATTGCAGGACGTTCAGGTTGTAGACATGAAGTTTTTTGTGGCCACGTTGGGCGATACGAACAAAGCGTTTGCCGCATACAGCCACCTTATCGGTGACCTGTGCAAACAGGTCCATCTAGGGAGCCGAGTTCAGTTATGAGAGTGGTTATTATCGGCCTTGTTTTTGCCGCCATCATCCTAGCCGGCGGTACGGCTTACCTGTTGCGCGATTATTTATCGGCGAAACAGGCAGAGTTTGCATCCCAGGTCCCCCAAGCACCAACCTTAAAGGTTTTGGTTGCCGCCGCTGATATGCCCCTTGGCACCGTGGTCGGAAGCGAAAACACTCAATGGCTCGACTGGCCTGAAGATGGCATTCAAGAGGGCTATTTGGTTCAATCCAACGATGCCAACATTCTCGCCAACCTGAAAAAAGACAAGCACATCTCAAGGCGCTCTTTTGTTAAAGGTGAACCCATTACCATGGCGCGGCTCTACAAATCTAAAGATCCTGGCTATTTGCGCGGCGCTCTAAACCCTGGAATGCGCGCCATTGCCGTGCGCACCAGCCCCGAAAGTGGCGCTGCGGGTTTCATACTTCCCGGTGACAGCGTCGATGTCATGCTGACGCACACCTTGTTGAGCGATGCCGTCCAACGCATGGACAGTGCCTCTTCATACGATTTTTCATCCGGCATGATGCACACCAGCGAAACCATTCTCGAAAACTTACTTGTGCTCGCCGTAGACCAAAACGTTAACCAATTTAAAGAAGGCGCACAACTTGGCAAAACCTTACTTTTAGAAGTTTCGCCAAAGAACGCTGAAAAACTGCAAACGGCAAAGGCCATGGGACAACTTTCTTTGGTTTTGCGGGCCGCCGAAAACAATCCAACGGATACCACACGTGAAATGTACACCACCGACGTTGAAGTCAGCCCACTGCTTTCCAATTTTGAGGCCTTTTTAAGTGGCCCAAAAGCGGTCCCTTCGGCAACGGCTCCCGCACAACCTCGGGCATCGGCTCCAGCGCCGACCCGTAGGGCACCAGCTCCGGTTTTCAAAAAACGAAAAAAAGCTCCACAAAGTCTGCCCCCCCAACCCCTTACGATTTATCGGGGTATGGCGGATGCGGCCGGGGGTGCAGCACAATGAGCCTTAAATTGAACAAACTCATCATCGGCGCCTTTGGCATTCTTGCGGTCTTAGCATCCCAGGTTTCCACCGAGGCCCAGGCCCAGCAAGTTCCAGGTCGTGCATCCATGACAGGATCTACGCCTATGGCTTCCAGCTTCACAAAAGCGCAAACGCCATCCCCTGCAAAAGCAGAATGGACCATGAGCACAAATTCGGAATTGGTGCGGGTGCCTTTGAATAAAATTGTCTCGGTGCGTCTGCCCGGAAAAGTGCGCAATGTGCTGATCGGCGATCCAACCATCGCCAACATCATCGGCCCGAACGATGGTACCCGTGACCACGTCTATGTCTTGGCCTTGTTGGTTGGTTCAACCTCGATCATTTTCGAAGACGAAAAGGGTAATGTCCTGTTTCGAGGTGATATCCAAGTGGACGTCGATGTGGCTGGTGTTCAGGCCGCCATCAGCGAATTGATGCCCGAAGAAAAAATTGAAATTGCCGCCCAACGCAACAACTTATTCCTCAAAGGGTTTGTCCGTTCAGCCGCCGCTTCGGCCCAGGCCGTCGACATTGCGCGGCGGTTCGTGGCCGATAACTTGAGCGTTATTAACAACCTAGAAGTTCTGGGCAGTCGTCAAGTCATCATGCAGGTGCACGTTTCGGAAATGAAACGCACCGCCATCAAAGCCCTGGGCTTTAATTTCAACTATTCAAAGGCCGTGGGCAACGCTGCCAACACGATAAGCGGTGCATCGACCGGAACAACGGCATTGGCCGCTGCCCCCTTCACCGCCTTTGCCACCGGCAACATCCTCCCCGGCATTACGGGCTTTGGCACCATTGCTTACAGCGTGCTGGAAAGTAACGGCCTTGCTAAGACCTTGGCCGAACCCGCCTTGACCGCAATTTCAGGCGAAACGGCGACGTTCATTTCCGGCGGCACCTTCCCCATGGCAACCGCGATTGATACCAACGGCACGGCGACGTATTCTCAAGAACCTTTTGGGGTGCGCCTCAGCTTCACCCCGACGGTGATGGATAAGGGGCAAATCAGCCTGCATGTGGCAACCGAAGTGTCCGACGTTGACGCCACCAATGCCGTGGTTGTCAGTGGCAATACCATTAACGGCAAAAAACTGAACCGCACCGAAACGGTCGTTGACATGCAATCGGGTGGATCGTTGATCATTTCTGGGCTTATTCAAAATGAATTGGTCAATACCATTAAGGGCTTGCCTGGCCTTAAGGACATGCCAATTTTCGGCGCCCTTTTCCGCTCTGAGGCATTCCAGAACAAGGAAACGGAGCTGGTGGTCACGGTCACCGCATATCTGGCTGAACCCGTTGGCCATGAGGCACGTTTAGCCCTGCCCACCGATGGTTTTGTCGCCAGCAGTGATTTGGACCTGTACCTCCTGGGGCGCTTGCACAAACAGTACACGAAAACTCCTCTCCCGCCCTACGCCACACCTCTTGCAGGGCCGTATGGCTACATTATGGAGTAAATGGATATGACCCTTAACACCACCGTCAGCCGCCTCCTCTTTGCAGGACTCATCACAGGCCTTGTTTCTGGCTGCTCTTCTGATGCGCCAACGCCCCCTGTGACCGAAGGCCATGACTATCGTCAAACGCATAAAATTCAGGTCACCAGCGAACAGGTCAGTTTATCGATTGTTCTTCCGGATCAAGGCTTAGACTTGTCGCCCAGTGACCAACGTCGTTTTCACATCTTTTTGCGTGACTTTGTCCAACGCGGGCGCAGTGCCGTCACAGTCGAAAGCACCTTGCCACATGTTGCCGAGGCAATTTTGATGCAAAATGGTTTGCACCAAAATGAGATTGTTTTGGCCCCCGACACGACCATCCTGGCGCCAAATGCGGTTCTCAGCTTTACCGCCAACAAGGTCGTAGCACCGGAATGTGGGGATTGGTCATCGAACTCGGTGTTCAACCCCTCAAACAAACCCCACAGCAATTTTGGCTGTGCCTATCAGCGTAATATTGGATCGGTCGTGGCAGACCCAGGTGATCTCATTCAAGCACAACCGGCCACCGGTGGCGCGGCTGCTCGAACAGATGAAATGATGCGGATTCACCAATCAGGTGCTGCCAAGCCGCGCTTGTTAGACGGCGCCGGCGTAGCACCGTAATGAATAATTTAGCTAGGCTTGGCCGTTCGCCAAACCTTTGGTTTATTGGAGGCAGACTTGATTCTTAGGATCAACATTGGAGCATTTGTACTGACCGAAGCGGTGGCCGAGGCGGTGCGCGGACTTGACGGGGATCGTTTGTTCCTGCGCTCGTCGGTGTCCGTTGTCGAAGGCGGTATGGAAAGCGCCCTCTCGCAACTCAATGACCGTTCAACGCCAGAACTATTGATCGTGGAAACCGTTGCCAAAGGAGAGGCTTTGTTTGCCGAGCTAAATGCTCTGTCAGGTGTCTGCCTGCCCGGCACACGGGTCATTATTATTGGTGCCGAAAATGATATCAACCTCTTTAAAACGCTAATTGATCAAGGCATCAGTCAGTATTTTGTGACCACCCTTACGGCCGATGAGCTCAAAGACGCCATCGTCAATGCTTTTGCTGATGAAAGCGCCAATGCCAAATGTAGGACCATCGCCTTTGCTGGTTTAAGCGGAGGGGTTGGCAGCTCGGTCTTGGCCCACAACGTCGGTTCGCAGTTGGCCGCTATGTATGACGAAGACGTGATCATCGTCGATTTAGACATCCCCTACGGCACAGCGGCGCTCAGCTTCAACATCCAGCCCAGCTCTTCCATCGTTGATGCTTTGGCGCAACTGGAAAGCATAGACGAATCCTTGCTCATCCGTTTTTTGGAAAGTGGTGAGAAAAATGTCTCGTTGTTGTGTTCGCCTGGCAATTTAAATACCGGGGTCGACATCACCGACAGATCTTTGGAAAAAGTTTTAACGATTGTCCGGCAAATGGCCAGCTATGTCATTTTGGACGTCCCGCACCAATGGAACAATTGGGTACAAGATGTTTTGGTGGATGCGGATGAAACCGTCATTGTTGGCGCGCCAAACCTATACAATCTGCGCAATGGCAAAAACATGATTGAATTTTTGGCCCCAAATCGCGGTGTCCATGTCCCCACCCGCTTTGTTCTGAATAAAGTTGGTGAATCCAAAAAAGGCGAATTGGAAAGCCGCGAATTTAAAGAGGTGATGAACGTGCAACCCGCACTTTCAATCCCGTATGATTCAGAAGCCTTCAACGCCGCGATGAACAATGGCGATATGATCAACAAAACGGCGGCGCGGTCTAAAGCCGCACAAAGCATCGAAACCCTTGCCATGATGGTCAGTGGAAAAGAATCTTTGACGCAAGTTAAGAAAAAAAGCGGTGGCCTCTTCGCTTCGCTTTTAAAAAAATAACGCTCATGGACAGACAGTAGTACCGATATGTTTGGAAAACGTGGAACACCAGGATCAGACGGCTCTGCCCCGAAGACTTTTGGGGGCGGTAAAGTCACGGACACAGCTTCCCCGACGAAGGCCAAAACTGCAAAGAGCGCGGCTCCGAAACCTGCCGCTACAGCTGCTGGTCCGGCGCCCCAAACACCGAGTGGCCAGAAGCCTATCAGCGACGAAGCCAAAGAAAAACTCGACGAAGTTAAAATCAATGTCTTTAACGACCTGATGGAAGCCGTCGACCTTTCTGAACTGTGCGCTCTGACACCCGAACAGGTACGCGAAGAAATCAACGACATGGTGAGTGAAATCATCTCCATGCGCGGTCTGGTGTTGAGCCTTCAAGAACAACAAGTGGTCATCCAAGACATCTGCAATGATATTTTGGGGCTTGGTCCCTTGGAACCCTTGTTGGAACGCGATGACATCGCTGATTTGATGGTCAATGGTCCTGACGTGGTCTACATCGAAGTCGAAGGGAAGATGCAGAAAACCACCGTCAAGTTTCGCGATCAGGCACAGTTAATGAATATCTGCCAACGCATTGTGTCCGCCGTCGGTCGCCGAGTTGACGAAGCCAGCCCGATTTGCGACGCCCGCTTGGCCGATGGCTCTCGTGTCAACGTGATTGCCCCGCCGTTGGCCATTGACGGCACCGCCTTGACCATTCGTAAGTTTAAAAAAGACAAATTGACCCTCGAAGATTTTTTGAAATTCGGCTCGATCACGCCCGAATTGAAAAAAGTTTTAGAAGTCATCTCGGCCATTCGCCTCAACACCTTGATTTCAGGTGGTACGGGTTCGGGAAAAACCACGCTTTTGAACTGTATGACCGGGCATATTGATTCTGCGGAACGCATTATCACCTGCGAAGATTCAGCGGAATTGCAGTTGCAACAGCCCCATGTGGTGCGTTTGGAAACCCGTCCGCCAAACTTGGAAGGCAAGGGCGAAATTTCCATGCGTGATTTGGTCAAAAACTGTCTGCGTATGCGCCCAGAACGCATCATCGTCGGCGAAGTTCGTGGACCAGAGGCGTTCGATCTGTTGCAAGCCATGAACACGGGTCACGATGGTTCGATGGGCACGATTCACGCCAACAATCCACGCGAAGCCCTATCGCGTGTGGAAAACATGATCATGATGGGCGGCTATAACCTGCCCACCAAAGCCATGCGCGAACAAATTTCCGGCGCCGTGCAAATCATTGTCCAGGCGGCCCGTCTACGTGATGGTTCTCGTAAAATCACCCACCTGACCGAAGTCATCGGTATGGAAGGCGATATCGTCACGTTGCAAGACATCTGCGTCTATCAAATTGAAGGTGAAGATTCCAACGGTCGATTGGTTGGCCGTCACAAATTCACTGGATTGCGCCCCAGTTTTTGGGAAAAAGCAAAATATTATGGGCAAGAGCAAAAACTAGCCGAAGCCCTGCAGTTTGCGAATTAGGCGAGGGTCATCACATGGACGACAATTTTGTCATTTACATTATGATTGCCGCCGCTGGGTGCATGGTCTTGCTGGTCATTATTGCGGCCATGGTGTCTGCGGCCATGCGTCCAAAGTTGGCCTTAAAAAAACGTATTGATTCCATTGGTACCATTGCGTCGACTGGCACCGTGTCGTCGAAGGCAGAAACGCGTCGTCAAAAGCGCATCCAGGATCGTGTAAAGGGCATCGCCGAAACCGAGGCGGAAGAAACCATTATCGATCGCATCGATAGCAAACTGCTGCAAGCGGGTGTTCGTCTTGAGGCCACTGCATTCCTTATGATCTGTGTTGGCTCGGGCATAGCGGGCCTTTTGATAACTTTTATTTTGGGTTTTCAGCCCCTAGCCATCGTGGGCACCGGTATTGTCGCGGGGGCTGGTTTACCGAAGGTCGTGTTGGGCATTATGGCGGGGCGTCGACAAAAGTCCTTCACCTCACACTTCGCCGAAGCCATTGACGTGATTACACGCGGCATTCGGTCCGGTCTGCCCGTGGGCGAATGCCTCGCCATCATCGCCCGCGAATTTGAAGGTCCCTTGGGCGAAGAATTCCACCTGATTGTTGAAGGCCAACGTCTTGGTCTAACCTTGGACGATATCTTGGCCCGCGCACTGAAACGGGTTCCCACCGCCGAATTCAAATTTTTTGCCATCGTGTTGCAAATTCAACGCCAAACGGGCGGTAATTTGGCCGATACCTTGGACAACTTGTCGGACGTTTTGCGCGATCGCAAGCGTATGAAAGACAAGGTTCAGGCTTTGAGTTCCGAAGCCAAATCATCGGCGGCCATTATCGCTTGTCTGCCGTTCTTTGTGTTGGGCATGTTATCGCTGGTGAACCCTTCGTATGTTGGACTTTTGTTCACCGATGGCATTCACTTGGTTTGGACCGGTTTGGGTATGATGGCAGCGGGTGTCGCCGTTATGAACCAAATGATTAATTTCGATGTATAGGAGAGCCGCATGGAAACGCCGACCCTGATTGTATGGATGGCAAGCCTGGCTGCCGTTATCACCGTTGTCGCGATTGCTCTGCCCTTTTTGTCGGGCCAGGGAAAATCCAAGCGCTTTAAATTCGTCACGTCCCGGCGCAAGGAATTGGCGCAACAACAGATGGATAGCCTCGCGTCCTCAGGATCTTCCATTCGCCAGCGCCCCGGTCAAGGCCGCATCGACCTAATGAAAAAAACCCTTCAGCTGTTGAAGCTGGACAAAGCCCTGTCTTCGCAAGAGCTTAAAGACAGCCTTGCCCAGGCTGGTTATCGTCGCCCCAATGCATTGATTGCCTTCACCTTTGCACGCATCGCATTGGCCGTTGTCGCCTTTGTGATCTGCTTTGTTTTTATCGCCAACATGAAAGAGTTCCCCTACCCGCCTCCGGTCAAGTTTTTGTTTATGGGCATAGCGGCCTTTGTCGGTTTTTATCTGCCCAAAACTTTTGTCACCAACGCCGCACAAAAACGCCAAGTGGATCTGAATTCTGGCTTTGCCGATGCCTTAGATTTGATGGTGATTTGTGTCGAAGGGGGATTAAGCGTCGAAGCCGCATTTGATCGGGTCACCAATGAAATTGCCGACAAATCACCAACATTGGCTCAAGAGTTTGGCATCACCTCTGCCGAATTGGCCTTTTTGGGGGACCGCCACAAGGCCTATGCAAATTTCGCGGATCGCACCGGGCTTCCGGCCATTAAATCGTTAGCAACCACCTTGGTGCAATCTGAAAAATACGGCACACCCGTGGGCACCGCACTTAAAGTTTTGTCCCAGGAACGGCGCCAAGAGCGCATGGCCATGGCCGAAAAAAAGGGCGCGTCTTTGCCCGCAAAATTGACCGTGCCGATGATTGTGTTCTTTCTTCCGCCCCTGTTCATGGTGGTGATTGGCCCGGCGGCCATCAATATTATGAGCAAATAATCTGTTTTGAATGGACGCGACGCAGCACCAGTGCATAAAACGCCAGCACACCCATAAGGCCCAAAGGAACAGACCCCCCAATCGCCGCCAGCCGGCTGACCAACGGCAACGCCCAAACCAAAACAAGGGTGCTTTTTTCCCAGTCTAAAAACCCATTTTTCAGACCCAAGACAGCCATCCAGGCGATCGCTGGCCCTAAGATCATCAAATCATAATCCAAGGCATAGGGTGTTAACAAAAGCGCCCCCGCAACCAGCCCTGCTGATTTCAACTCCTGAGCCACCGATTGACGCCATAGCCACACCGTTGAAACCATAACGCCCAGCGCCAACAGCCCCTGGCCAACATAAGCATACGTCACCGACACCCCCCAAACGCGCAGGGCGGCAAAGAGACTCAGCAATTTTTCAGGGTTTAAGGCGCCCGCTTCCAACACCACTTTGCGGGTGTACGCTGTGCTCGTCAAAAAGGCTTGCCAAATTTCGACACCAAAGACGGCGCTGGAAAGGCCAATCAAAGTCACCACGGTGGCGGCGGCAACGCCAAACACCCGCCACCGCCCGGTGGCGATCAGCACCAAAGGAATCAAAATGCCAAATTGCGGCTTATAGGCCAACACCCCAAAGGCCATGCCCGCCAACACCGGACGCCGATCCAGCAAGACCAGCCCGGCCCCCAACAAGGCTGCACTGAGAAATCCGTTTTGACCGTGAATGATATTCACCGCCACGGCGGGATAGGCCGTCGCCACCAGTGCGGTTAGGGGAACATTTGAAATGGATCGCACCACGCCAAGATAGAGGGGAAAAGTCGCAGCCAACCATACGGCTAAGGCCCAGCCATAGGGCAAGGCGGCTAAGGCGGCGGCTATAAACAGAAAAAAGGGCGGGTAATGCCAACCATAATACGGAACATTTGGCGCGTTGAAGGCTGCTTGTTGGACCAAATGATGCAGCTGGATGTCGTAGGCAGCGGGGGCTTGTCCGTCCAAAACCAACCGCCCCGCCGACCATACATTTGAAAAGTCCGTGCCCAAAGGTCGACCGGAAAAATCCAAGCCCCCGTCGGACGTTATAATCACCGCTAAAATGCCAACCAGCCAAAAGGCCAACAGCATCCAACAATAAACGCGGGTGCGTTCAGATGTAACCCACGCCCCCGTTTTAAGGCCCTGTATCATCCGACGAACCAGTTTACGAACGGACGCCAGGGTGCGGGCAACACCGCCATGCGCGGTAAAACGATCATCGCGCCCGCCGCAATGGCAATCCCGTACGGCACCGCTTTGTTTGGGGTAAACAGGCCTTCAAAGCGTTGCACCAACCAATCGGGCCATAGGCCAAGGCCCTTGCGCAACAGAACGACAAACACCGACAAAACACCGCCGATCAACAACACCGCAACCACAAAAAACACCAACTGTTGCCAGCCAACCCACAACGCACACACCGCCATCAGCTTGGCATCGCCACCGCCAAAATAGCCAAAGGCAAACAGCGCAAAGCCGATCACCAAAGTCAAAGCCCCTGCGGCAACATGCCAGGCGATGGCTTCAAGTGGCATTCCAACCGACAAGATCGCAACCCCAAACGCCCCCATCAAGGCCAACGACACCCAGTTGGGGATTCGCAAAGTACGCGCATCGCTCCAGGCGCTGTACACGACCATAGCGATATAAAACGCCACCACAATGGAATTCAAAACCGCCATGACCCACCTGCCCATTTTTCAAGAGGAAGCTCTAAAGAAAAACCGCCTCTGACCGGGTTGGTCAAAGGCGGTTTTAAAAGATCTCGCACGGAGAAAACTAAGTGCGAAATTACTGGTTCAAGCCAGAGTTAATGGTGTTGAATTTGTTTTCAAGGCTAGAGCCCATAAACGTCAACGCACCAATTAGAACCACGGCGATAAGAGCGGCGATAAGGCCATACTCAATAGCGGTTGCGCCGGATTCGTCATTCTTAAAGCTGGTCATCAATTTCGTAAACTTAGCCATTTTTAAACTCCTAGATATTCACTGCACAAATTAAAAAACGTTGATCACACTAATTTGAGTCCAAGATTGGCGTATTGGAATAAAGAAGTCAAGGTTCTCTGCTAAAAAATTCCGTTACAAACCAAGCGCCTATTTAACTTCATAACAATAGGTCAACAAACAAAGCGGGGCTGTGATGTCTGTCACAGGTTGAGTAACATTTGCAATCGATTGTAATCTTTAATCACCAAGGATTTATGCTTACGCCCAACAATGCCTTCGCGGGCTAAGTGACCGATGGCCATGGCCACGTCACTGCGAGATGTACCGCTCCAACTGGCGATTTCTTCGTGCTTTGGCAACAAATGGATCATCCAGGACCCATCCCCTTGAGGATTCGGCTCGCTCATCCGCAACAGTTCGTAATAGACCCGTTGATGGGGGCTGAGCGTGCTGAGCGAAGTGATGCGATTGTTCAGGGTTCTGATAAGGCCCGCAAAGCGCTTGAGCAACATCAACGATATACCCGGACACTCCATCAAAAGGGCTTTGAATTTTTGGCTTGGTAAGGCCCCTAAAGTGGTGGTTTCTAAGGCGCTGACCCGGGCTGAACGGCGCGACTGATCGATGGCCGAAAGCTCGCCAAACGTACTGCCAGAGCCCAATTCGGCCAGCGCAATTTCTTGGTCTTTGCCCAGCAGGTCCATGACCTTCACTTTGCCGCTGATGATGAAAAAAACTTCGGTCGTTTCATCGTCACGATCGACGATGATCTGATCGGATTCACACTTAATCCACCGACATTCTTCTTCAAGGTGACGCACCACTTCGGGAGAGGCCTCGCGCAACAATTCAATGCCCGCCAACGTGCACTCACTCGGGTCGGGGGTTAATTGTGTGCTGCTCACCATTGTGTCACTGCCTAAGGTTTAATCTTAATTGACCAGACTATTTTACCGACATCCGTATTGTAAAACAAAGCGTTTGTTTTCAATGCATTTTAGAACCTGCCAACAAACGCCTATTGCGAGGGGTTGTTATCGTCTAGGTCCGCCTCATTTTCTTCATTTGCGATGCGCCAACGGTTGGGCATCAGCCTTTTGATCACGATCCGGCGGCGCAACTCAGAATCGGTGAATTTCAAACCAACCGCATTCTCATGTGGTTTTAACCACGCCACATCCGCATTTAAGGCTTTGTAATCCGAGAGTCTTTCAAAAACCAATTGGGCCGGGGTGCAGGAAACAAACTTATCAAAATCTTGCGGGTTTTTAAGTTTGACCTGAGCCCCGCCCATCGACACATCGGAAATAATGCATTCATAGGCTTTGCCGTATTGGCAAACGCGCCCCCCAAAGACCGTAGTTAAGCGCACCGCTTTGCGGGGGGTTGCATCCATATCATCGCGTATTGTTGCCGGTTCTGTTGATTTCGTCTTCGAATCGGGGGCATCATCGTTCATGCGCATTCCCCTCAAAACGACGATAAAAGGACAGATTCGTTTCTAAATCAGAAGAGCTAAGGTCCATCGCGGCCAAGGCCCGGGCTTTTTTCAAATCCCCCGTCACCGCGTAAAGTAAGGCTAGGTTCTGGCGAATCTGAGAATTACTACGATTGAGACTGGCCGCATTTTCCAAGGTCGTAATGGCTACGTTAATTTGTCCAGACATGGCTTGGGACATGGCGAGATTATTCAGCACCACGACATTGTTGGGCGACAGTTGCAACGCTTTTGAATAGGTTTCAATCGCCTGAGCGAACACGCCCAAGGCATCAAACGTGATTCCCATCGCCGACAGAACCTGCCAATTGTCCGGCTGGTCTAACGCGACCTGGCGCAGTTGGGTTAAAGCTTCTGACTTTCGATCCCCCGCCAGCAAGGCTTTAGCATATTCAAACTTTACATCGGGATCATTTATAAGGTGGGGGGTTTTTGTTTCGACATAATTGGCGACTTCCCGCGCCCGATCACTATAGCGCATGGTGCGAATGAATGCGGTTAAGACAACGGGATCATCGCTTCGGCGTTCAAATAACCGACCATAAGCGTTGGCGGCGACGTCATATTTTTTCTCTGCCTCCGCTTTTTGTCCAGCACTCATCAATGTTTGCTGTTCGGGGTTCATGGTCGTTTGTTGGTTTTGCGCCCCTGTTGCCGGCCCGGCCCCATTTGGATTGGTCGTTTGACACGCCGCCAGGGTCAAGACCATGACGCCAGCAACGATTCCTTTGAAGGCCTTACTTTTCACCCTCATAAACCTAACACCCTTCCTTTAAACGACCCAGGCCCACAAGGTGAGCCGACGATTTGATCTGGTGATTTGACTTTACAGCATTTCAAAGCGCCGTACATCCCGGATACGATCAAATCGTACAGGGAAGCAAGACAAAACATCGTGACGGTCATCACACCTCCATCATTTTTTTGCCATACTGGACAGGTATGTCTTTTACAGACTAGTTTAAGGCAACTTTGAAACGATCCTGAAAGCCACCTTTCCCCATGCAAACTGACCTGATCAATAAATACGACCTGCGCGTCCCGCGTTACACCAGCTATCCCACCGCACCGCAGTTCAACGAAGAGGTTTCGGGTGAGGTTTATAAGCGCTGGTTATCTGAACTGGACCCCGCGACCGAACTGTCGCTGTATTTCCACATCCCGTTTTGCGATGAAATGTGCTGGTTCTGTGGCTGTTACACCAAGATCGTCAAAAAGTACGAGCCAGTGCAAGCGTATTTAGCCTCGCTGTTGGCCGAAATTGATTTGGTTGCCGATGCCCTGCCGACCCGGTTCAAAGCCCGCCACCTGCATTGGGGCGGCGGCTCGCCAACCATGTTAAAAGGTCCCGACTGGATGACCATCATGACCAAACTGCGCGAACGGTTTGATGTCACCGATGATGCCGAAATCGCCGTCGAGCTGGACCCCCGCACCGCCTCTGAAGACTACGTTAAAGAATTGGCGAAAGCCGGAGTCAATCGCACCTCAATCGGTGTGCAGTCGTATGAAGACAAGGTGCAACAAGCCATCAACCGCATCCAACCTTATGACATGACCAAAGAAGTCATCGGCTGGCTGCGCAAACACAACATCAACCACATCAATATGGATTTGATGTACGGTTTGCCGTTCCAAGACACCGCCGAGATCGAAACCATGATCGATTTGACGGTCGCCTTGCAACCCAACCGCATCGCCCTGTTTGGCTATGCCCATGTGCCGTGGATGCAATCGCACCAAAAACTGATCAAAGACGAAACCTTGCCCGATGCTGCTGAGCGTTGGGAACAGTTCACCTTGGCCGTCGAACGTTTGAAAACGGCGGGTTATATCCAAGTCGGGTTCGATCACTTTGCCCACCCAGACGATTCCATGGCGAAGGCCTTGGAAACGGGCGACGTCCATCGTAATTTCCAAGGCTATACCACCGACACCTCGCCCGCCATGTTGGGCTTTGGCGCATCGTCGATTGGCTATTTACCGCAAGGCTATGTGCAAAACGAACGGCCCTTAAAAGCCTATCGTCAAGCCATCGATTCCGGCGTTTTGCCCGCCATCAAAGGCATTGCCCTGAGTCCATCTGACATCTTGCACCGCGCGATCATCGAAGACATCATGTGCAATCTGACCGTCGATTTAGGGGCCGTGTGCAAAGCCCATGACGTTGACATCGCCATCTTGGCCGAAGACGTGAAAAAGCTGGCGCCGTTGGTCGAAGACAAGATTTGCGAAATTGACGGCGACACCGTCACCGTCACCGAACTTGGCCGTCCGTTTGTGCGTCTGGTGGCCAGCGCGTTTGATGAATACTTAGCCGCCGGAGCCGGACGCCATTCCCGCGCCGTTTAAGCTTACCGTTAAGGACACACGACCATGATCGAAGCCCTGCTTGACCCCAACATGTGGGCCAGCCTATTAACGCTGAGTGCGTTGGAAATCGTGCTGGGCATCGATAACTTGGTGTTTTTGTCCATCGTCACCGAACGCCTTCCGGCCCATCAACGGCCCAAAGCGCGGACCATTGGCTTGGCTGGCGCCTTTATCATGCGCGTGGTTTTGCTCAGCGCCGTGGTGTGGCTGGCCAGCCTGACGGCCCCGGTGTTTGCCATCTTAGAGCACAGCGTTTCGTGGCGCGATCTGATCTTGCTTTCCGGTGGCCTGTTCTTGTTGGTCAAAGGCACCATGGAAATCCATGAAGAGGTCGAAGGCGAAGAAGACGAAGGCCCCGACCCGACCAAATCCGCCAAGGCTTTGTTCATGGTCTCAATCGCTCAAATCATGGTTTTAGACATCGTCTTTTCGTTTGATTCCGTCATCACCGCCGTCGGCATGACCAACGATTTACCGGTGATGATCGCCGCCGTGACCATCAGTATCATCATCATGATGTTCGCCGCTGGCACGGTCAGCGATTTCATCCAAAAACACCCCACCACCAAAATGCTGGCGCTCAGCTTCTTGCTGCTGATCGGCATGGCGCTGATCGCCGACAGCCTCCACTTCCACATCCCCAGAGCCTACCTATACTTCGCCATCGCCTTCTCGCTGATGGTCGAGGTGTTGAATATTGTGACGAAAAGTCGGCGGGAGAAGAAGCGGGCTGAGGGGTGAGTGGGGTGTTGGTGTTTGTTGCCGTCTCCGCTTGCCGTCATGTGCGAGAATGACCCGCTACGGGTTAGGATGGGTAGACAATTTATTAGTTCACGTTCACAATTCATGTTAAAAAAAATGGCTCGTTTTTTTTCTTAAAATCAGAATGATATACTTACATAAATGTCTGAATCAATGAAGACGGTACCATGGCAAATGACGCAAAAGACCTTAAGTGGATTTCAGCATTTGGTATCTTCGGAACGGGTATAGCTGGAGGCTTTATATGGGGGTTGTTTTATATTGCCGACATTAATCTATCGACAGGACAATCGCCGGAGATAAAAATGAGTTATGCTGAACTTGCAGCGGTCATGCTGGCAGCGGCTACATTAATGATAACCGCTCTGGGTGTCATGATCGCCGTAATAGCCCTTGTCGGTCGAAGGCAGATAAAAAATGACTCGCATACGATTGCTGAAGGTACAGCAAACGCCCGAATCAAAGATATCTTAGGCGAAGATGGTAAACCATCTGACTTACTACGCTCAATTTTAATTGAACGGGTCGATGAAATATTACTGAATGGCCCTAAAATTCGTGCCGGTGAAAATGAGGTCGGCGTAAATGATGACAATGTCTGGGGTGATGAAAGTAGTGAATACGGCGATGACAAATAACCTAACTGACAATGTAATGTTGTGTAGAGATAATCATGAATTCACGTGAATGGAAAAGCTTACCTGATGCTAAAAAAGAGACAATTCAACGTTTCTTGGCGCAACGCCCTGTTGCGTTGGGTGCCTTAGCAAAAGAACTTGGCTTATCTGTAATGAGTTCCACATTGCATATTGGGCTATCTGGTGAAATTCGTCCTGATGAGACAGCCCCATCAGGATTCCGCATTCGTATAAATAGACACGAAAACAAGGCACGTCAGCGTTTTACCCTAGCCCATGAAATCGCCCATTTTTTACTTCACAGTGATGATATTGGTGACGGTGTTGTTGATGATCTTTTATACCGTTCAGGCTTATCAGATCGCCGGGAGGCTGAAGCCAATAGGTTGGCTGCAGATCTTGTTATGCCATGGGAACTCATTAACCAAAGAGTTAAAGAGTTTGATAATTTAACCAGTGAGGATACTATAGCAAAACTAGCAAATGAATTTGGTGTCTCTGTTACGGCCATGAAAATTCGTCTTGGTCTTGTTTGACCATTAACTGAAAATATTTGGGGGCTACATTGTTGAGAAACTTTCCAACAGTTCCATACGTACCAACGCTGTCTGTACGTCCTTCAGAAATGAATGCCCTTAGTGAGCTTCCCGAAAAAGACAAAGACCTGCTTTTACCCCTAATTTTGATGAGAGGATGGGTTGGCGCGGCCAAACTTCAAAACAGCCTAGATAAAGTTGAAGAAGTTTATGGGGACAGGCCATGGCTTGTGGATATTGACCTTGAATACCGTGCGTCAGAAAAAGTACGCCCTGTTCACACGTCCCTAAATGAACTTAAAATATCTGATAATGGCTATCATAATTGGTGTGAGTTTATAACTAATCTCCCTAATGCAATTCCTTGTTTACAATTGATGGACCTTAACCAACTAGCGCCTCAAATAGCAACGCTCGCTAACCTAGGGCGAGGAATTGCCGTACGTATTGTTCCAGAAATGCTGCCTGGGATTAACCATATAACGAACGCTCTCTCGTCAGCTCAGGGTCTAAACCCTTTGGTGGTATTTGATTTTGGTCAAGAGAACAGAGACCTTTTAACTAAAGTTGCAACAACGATACCCATTGTTCAGAACATTCATACCGCACTTCCCGGTGCAAGCATTGTTGTTTGCGCGACAACATTTCCATCAAGTTTTGTAGGCTTGCCTGATCAAGAAATTTTTGAACGCAACTTCTTCAATATGGTCCGCGACAACTGCCCAGGTATACAACTGATATATGGTGATAGAGGAAGTGCTAGGGCAGAAAAACAAGGTGGTGGCGGCGGGGTACCTGCTCCCAGAATTGACTACCCACTTGTTAATGTGTGGAAGTTTTTTAGAAAAGATGAGCCAAAGCCGCAAGGTTACTTTAATGCTGCTGCTGAATTAGTGGCATCCGACTCTTGGGACCCAAATTTGAAAATTTGGGGTACACAGTGGATCGAGCGCACTGCAAAAGGGGACGTATATGCGATCTCTTCACCCGCAAAATCTACAGCCGTTCGAATCAACATTCACATGCACCTTCAACTCCATTATGGAGCCCCACTTGAGGAGGTTCTAGATACTGATGATGAGTGGGAAGATTAACTAACTACCAGGAACGAGTTTCTTTATGTTTTCTGGGACTGGCCCAAAAAGCTCTCCATCAATTGACTTTGTTAGATGATGCAAATGTAAGTCATCTGGAAGACTTTTTGCTTTCTCAGCCCATTCTTGCCAAAAATCGAGGCGTTCACGCTCTCTTTTTTCGTGTTCAAGTCTTTCCTTACTGGACGGACTTAGAGCCTGTAAGGCTTTGAGTGATATTTCGTTATCGCTAACAAGCTTCCAAAATGCCATGCTTGTTTTGATATACCGATTTCGAACAGCCTCTATTGCCGCATGACGCACACGCGAAACCGGAAGCAACATTGCGGACTGAACTAGGCCAGATCGATCTGTGCTTTGCACTGATACATCAGAATTTCGCACAAGCCTTGATAGCTCAGTCATCCTCATCATTTTAACTAGGTTACTTATGCTGCGGATTGGCGTCTTCCTACCCCTCCTTAACACCTTAAAGGATTGCTTCTCATGCACCGCCCATACCCCCACAGTTGAAGGTGTGATTTCCAGAACTCTCTCAGCATGCTTAACAGCAACAACAACTGTAACTTTATCAAAAAAACGTAAAAATGTTTCAACTTGCCCTTGAAGTCGAAGAAGACTGTCGGCCTCACTTTTAATTTCAAAGGCATGTGTATCTCGACCAATTAAAACAAGGTCAGCTCTACGAGCAAAATCATCAACGGGCAGTTCGCTAATGACTGTGGTCTCTTCTGAAATTTTCTTTTTCTGTCGCAGATATTCAAGAAGAGACACCTTAAGGTGCTCCTCTAACATTCGAATATCATTTTGATCCGACATAACATTTTACAATCTTGTAGGTTGGTATGAAGCATTGCTAACGTAGTTATCCGGCACTCAACTTTATTTAAAAGCAACAAACATAAGACAATGCTAATGAAAAATACAATTCATTTTAACACATAATTTTTTCAAAATTCACCCCCATTGATAATAACGCCCCCTACCCCTCAACCTTACCCAATCGACAGACTAAGAATTTGATCCCGGCTATTTATAGATCGGCGCACTTGGGCTGAAGGCATGGAAGACGAAGGCGAACTCGATGAAGTAGGCCACGTCTTTACCCTTTGCAGTCACCACAACATTGCCAACATCTTTACCGTCTGCGATGACCTTTGAATTCAAGGCGCTGTTTTGCCCGGATTCCCATGTGAACACGGTTCCGTCTTCGGCCTGGATCCGTTTTTCTTAATTATGGTGACAGTGTAATTATGGTGACATGTAATTATGGTGACATGTAATTATGGTGACATGTAATTATGGTGACAGTGCACTTATAATTATGGTGACAGTGCACTTAATTCGGGCCGCCAATTAAGTGCACTGTCACCGTAATCTCATTAATAAACATGACATGTTGGCATCAAATTGGATGCACGAACCAAAACTTCAGCACTTCGGAGGTCTTCGGCGGAAATTCGTTGCAAGACCTCCGTTTGCCAACTGTTCAGATTAGGAGATACCCTATTGAGTATGGAGCTAAACCAGTCTTCGATTTCCTTTTTTCGTTCATCTGGTACTGATCCAGTTGCAAGTTCGCTCCGTATTTTTTTCTGTTGTTGATTTAGTGCTGGATCATTTCCCATATAAATGAGCTGCGCTTTCGTCAGCCAATACAGAGCGAGCTCATTGTCCTTCAGCAGATTATCCCCATCCTTATAGCGGCGACCTAATTCAAGGGCAGCGGCAACCTTTCCAGATTTAGCCAAACGCTGCAATATTGAGCAGCCCATTTGCCAATGGATTTGTTTAGGTGAATTGAAACGTCGTTCTGCCGCTTCGAAAAGAGCTGGGGGATATTGCTTTGTTTCGGAAAGCCATCTTAAACGTTGCCAAATACCGTTATAAACCTTGTTATCCGTGCGTTTCTTGTAGGCCTTTGAAAGTGCATACGCACGACTGCCATCATCTAGCTCAAAACTTTGAAGCCACTTCACCGCAGCATCAAAATGCTCAATAAAATCAGCAGGTCGTTTTTGTTGAAGAAGAAGGTCACGCTGTATTTTGATGGTTTCAGGAGTTTCGGCTCGAAGAACAAAAAGCCGAAGGTGTTCATCGGCAAGTTCTTTTGTCTGTCCCTTGTAGCGTTCATTAAAGTGATCAAAGGCATGCTTAACCCGCCATTCTATGCGCAGAGGCTCCTCAGGGGATGCTCCATAGGCCATGCTTAAGGCAGGAGAACCGATACAAATAAGCAACACGAAAATTTGAAAAATTTGTTTCATCTTTGAATGATAGCTAAGCACAATGCCACGCACAATCATTCATTGAAAGTTTTAAAGCGACTGGTTTCTAGATTGATGGCGGGTGGAGGCGGTTAGAATTCACCCCGCAACCTTCCGCAACCGACAAACAAAAAACCCTTCCAAGAACGGTGACGGACACACGCGCACCGCGTTTTCTAGGTCTTCGGGGAAGGTTTTATCGGCCCAAGATTTTAGGCCGGGGATGCGGCCGGGGATGGGTAGGTCTATGGGTTCAATGACCGCGTCTGGGTTGTGTTTGAGCAGGCGCGCCACCGGGGCTTCGTTTTCTTCCGGGCCGAAGGTGCAGGTGGAATAGACCAGCACGCCACCGGGTTTGAGGACTTTCCACGCCGCCGTGAGCATTTTTTGTTGCAAGTAGCTCATTTTGATCACCCGCTCTTCGCTCCAAAAGCGCAACGCGCCGCTGTGGCTTAAGTCCAACATGCCTTCGCCCGAACATTGGGCGTCCAACAAAATACGATCGAACAAGCCCTCTACATGACGGTCAATGAATTGGCCTTCAAAATTGGTGATTTGCGTGTTGGGCACATGAAAGGTCGTGATAACCTCTTCCAACTTCGCCAAGCGCGGTTTCATGGCATCGTTGGCGGTGATGATCGCGCCCCCCCCGGCCAAGGCTTGGATGTGCGAAGTCTTGCCGCCGGGGGCCGCACACACGTCTAAAATGCGGTCGCCGGGTTGTGGGTCTAAGGCCAGGGCGGGGATCAAGCTGGAGGCATTTTGAATGTACACGTGGCCGTTTTGAAACAGGTCATGTTCGGCCAAGGCGCGTTTGTCGCTGAGCAAATGATAGGCCCCTGAACACCACTCAATGGGGTCGAGTTCGGCACCAAAGGCTTGCAACTGGGCCAAGATTTCATCGCCCCCAAGCGGCGATAAGGCATTGATGCGGATCGAGCTTTTTAGCTGCACCGAGGCTAAGCATTCGGCCACGTCTTCACGAACGCCAAAGATTTTGCGCAACCGTCCCAGATAGGTTTTGCGCAAGCCCCCCCGGCCCTGACCGCCGCCATGTTTCTTCGCCGCCATCAGTCGTCGGCCTCGTCACGCTCAGCGCGCTTGGATTTGCGAAGCAACCCTTCGATGATCAACGTCACCTCGCCCTTGGGCTTGTAATCGTCAAATTCAGCGGCCAAGTCTTCCAAGGTGCCCCGGTGGAAACGCTCAAATTTCTTGGTCAGTTCCAACGCCACCACGGCGCGTCTGTTGCCCAAAACGGCAAAGGCATCGGCCAACAGCGAGCCAATGCGGTGCGGGCTTTCGTACATGATGAGCGTGTGCCCGGTTTCGAGCTCGCCCTCGAACATCTTTTGCCGCTTGCCCGATTTGCGCGAGGGAAAGCCTAAAAAAGTGAAGCTGGCCATCGACAAGCCCGACGCCACCAATGCCATGGTCGCGGCATTGGCCCCGGGAATCACTTCGACCTTGTGTCCGGCTTCGACCAAAGAACTGATCAAACGATAGCCTGGATCAGACACCCCGGGCATACCCGCATCCGAAACCAAACCCACCGCACGGCCTTCTTCGATCAAGCTGGTGACCCGGTGCACGGCACTTTGTTCGTTGTGTTCATGGCACGAAAACGTCGGGTGCGGCTTTTCGATGCTCAAGTGTTTGAGCAATTTGGCGGTGACCCGCGTGTCTTCGGTGGCCAAGGCATCAATAGATTTCAAGGTTTGGACGGCGCGAAACGTGATGTCGCCTAAGTTGCCAATGGGGGTGGCAATCACATACAGCCCCGGTTCCAACTCGCCCTTTGGCTCGGCCAAGGGCTGGGGAGCGGGCTTGGTATAGCCACGCTTGCCGCCCCGACTGGGGGCGCGAGTGGTTGGGCGTTGGGGGCGTCTTTGCGCCATAATTGGTAACTCCCATTGATCATTCGCCTCCTTGATAGCACTGGGGTTGGGTTGTTGCCACCCCGCACTGTTAAGTGTTCTTCGTATATTCATCTCTTTTAAAGTGTACACAGGCTATAAAACCCCTCATAATTGCACTGCATATTTTGTACACGCAAAATGAGGCCCGCTATGAAGAGCTTAATCTTAGTGTTCGCGGTGATGTGTATGGTGAGTTCTGTGGCCTTGGCCCGGACGCAGGATTTTGCGGACTGCACCGATCAATTCCCAGGCGGTATCGTGCCTAACGCCGCGTCGAGTACGATCATGGACCTGTGCAAAGTTGCGGACGGAAAAGCCATTTTTGCGGTCCGTTTTGACACCACTCGCAAAACCCCCAACTGGGCGGTGCACAAGCTAAGCCGCCAAGACTTCGACAAGCTATCCTCCCGCAAACGCCCAAGGTTTTTTCCCGATTCAAACGTTCCCGCCAACGATCAAGCCACCGACAAGAGCTATACGCATTCAGGCTATTCACGCGGTCACCTTGTCCCGGCCTATGATATGAGTTGGCATGCAGATGCCTATCACGCCACCTTCAACCTCACCAACGTGGTGCCGCAAAAGCAAAGGTTTAATGCGGGAACGTGGCTGGGCATGGAAGCCAAGCTGCGCAACCTAGTCAAAGACAAAAACGTGACCATATGGGATTTTTCCGGCGTGTATGGTCAAATTCAAGCCGAACCAACCATCGGCACAGAACCCCATAGTCCAGTGGTGCCAAAGTGCTATTACAAGGTTATCGTTACCCAGACGAAAGCGGACGGCCCCTATAAAGTCTTAGCCGCTCTGTTTCACTGGAATGACTTTGGCAAACAAAAAACATGGATCAAATCCATTACGTCTTTAGATCACGTACAACAGCGAAGCGGCATTAATTTTTTGCAAGGTCTGGTCATTGAAAGCCCCTACGATGCCGACTTTTGGGAGGTTGCTATGCCCAATTCGCTCGCAGATTGCGCATAGATGGCGCTTGCACACCTTGGCTCAGACCTTTAGACAGGAGTTAGGGTTTCCAAGGAGTGTCATCAATGAGCCATAACCGTCTCGTATCCGTTATTGGTCTGGGCTATGTCGGGCTGCCGGTCGCTGTATCCTTTGCACGGCTTGGCCCGGTGGTGGCGTTCGACATTTCCAACCCACGCATTGACGGGCTGCGGGCGGGCCATGATGTCACAGGCGAAGTCACGGATGGTGACTTAGCAGCCTGTGATCTTTTGCTCACCACCGATGTATCCGATCTGGCCAAGGCCGATTTTCACATCGTCACCGTGCCGACCCCGGTTGATGATGCCAATAACCCCGATTTATCTCCGCTGGTTTCAGCCTCAACGATGTTGGGGGCGCACCTTAAAAAGGGCGACGTGGTGGTTTATGAATCCACCGTTTATCCGGGGGCCACGGAAGACGTTTGCGTCCCTGTCCTTGAAAAAGCCTCTGGTTTAAAATGCGGCACCGATTTCTGGGTTGGTTATTCGCCCGAACGCATTAACCCTGGTGATAAAGAACACCGTTTTGAGACCATCGTCAAAGTGGTGTCGGGCCAAGACCATGCGACTTTGCAAACCGTTGCGGACGTCTATGGGTCGGTGGTGACAGCGGGCGTGCACAAAGCCCCCACCATCAAAACCGCAGAAGCCGCCAAGGTGATCGAAAACACCCAGCGCGACATCAACATCGCGTTGATGAACGAACTGGCGCAAATCTTCAATCGCTTAGACATCGATACCAAAGACGTGCTGAAGGCCGCCGGAACCAAATGGAATTTCTTAAACTTCACGCCAGGTTTGGTCGGTGGACACTGTATCGGCGTTGACCCTTATTATCTGACGCACAAAGCCGAACAAGTCGGCCATCAACCCCAGGTGATTTTGGCGGGCCGCCACATCAATGATGAAATGGGGGCCTTCATTGCCCAGCAAACCGTGAAATTGCTGTTGCAAAACAAAGGCACCTCGTTCGCCCCAAGCTCAGTGACCATTTTGGGCCTGACGTTTAAAGAAGACGTGCCCGATTTGCGCAACACCAAAGTGGTCGACATTATCGATGAACTCAAAGCCTTTAATATGGATATTCAGGTCCATGACCCCGAAGCCAGCGCGGACGAAGCCCAGCACGAATACGACCTTAAACTCACCGAAACCGAAGACCTAAAGCCCGCCGATGCGGTCATCGTCGCGGTGCCGCATTTTGAATATATCCAAGGCGAATGGGCATTTGTGACAAGTCTGTTGAAAGACGGCAAAGGTGTGGTGATTGACGTGCGCGGCATTTTGGATCGTGGCCGCACGCCGGACGGCGTCGTTTTGTGGCGCTTATAAGCCCTCTTCACAAGCGATAAATTTTGTGTACACTTTATGGGTTGCTAGCTTCAACGCTAGGCCGATCCTTCGTGCGTCCTCTTTTTCGGGTCACGGACGCGCCAAGTAATGCCACGGAAGATGCAGCACACCACCTGCTCTACCAAGGGCATTATTTTGACTTGCCGAAGGAGTATTACCAATGGCTACGGGTACCGTTAAGTGGTTCAACGCCACCAAAGGATATGGCTTCATTACCCCAGACGATGGCGGCTCTGATGTTTTTGTTCACATCTCTGCAGCCCAACAGTCCGGTCTTCAAGCTCTCAATGAAGGCCAAAAAATTCAGTTTGAACTGGCCGAACAACGCAACGGCAAAATGGCCGCCGAAGAATTGGTCACGCTCGACTAAACTTTTGCGCCTGACATTGTAGACAAAAACGCCCCCACGGATTTGTGGGGGCGTTTTTTTTAATCCAATTGGTCGGTGGCGATATGATACTGGGGATCTTCGACCACGTTGACCTCGACCATATCCTTGGCGCGGTGCAGCAATTTGCGGCATTCCGGGCTTAAGTGAATCAAGTGCAGGGTTTTACCGCGCTTGGTATAACGGTCTGCCAACGCATCAACGGCTTCAAGGCCCGAATGATCGGCAACGCGAGACAAGTTGAAGTCCACCACCACGTCATCGGGATCATTGTCAGGATCAAATAAATCGCGGAAAGACTGGGCCGATCCAAAAAACAAAGGCCCTTGAATTTCATAGACCTTGCCGCCGCTATCGTTTGATCCAATGCGGGCCGTAATCCGCGTGGCATTGCCCCAGGCATAAACCAATGCCGACACGATCACGCCAACCACCACGGCAATGGCTAAGTCGGTAAAGACCGTCACCCCGGATACCAAAATCAAAACAAACGCGTCGGAACGTGGAATGCGGTTCAAAATGCGAAAACTAGACCATTCAAAGGTGCCCAAAACCACCATCATCATCACGCCCACCAGTGCGGCTAAGGGGATCATTTCGATCAGGCTGGATGCAAATAAGATAAACCCCATCAAAAACAACGCCGCCGAGATGCCCGACAAGCGCCCGCGTCCGCCCGAATTGACGTTGATCATCGACTGACCAATCATCGCACACCCACCCATGCCGCCAAAAAACCCGGTGACGACGTTGGCAACGCCTTGACCGACGCATTCTTTATTGCCCCGGCCCCGAGTGTCGGTAATTTCATCAATCACGGTCAAGGTCAGCAAGCTTTCAATCAAGCCAATCGCTGCCAAGATCACCGCGTAAGGGAAAATAATATGCAACGTTTCAAGGTTAAACGGCACCATCGGAATGTGGAAATCAGGCAAGCCCCCGGCAATCGATGCCATATCGCCAACGCTACGGGTGTCTAAGCCCAGCCCCAGCACCACCGCCGTAACCGCTAAAATTGCCGCCAAGGGGGCCGGAATGGCCTCTGTCAGCTTGGGCAAAAAGTGAATCACAGCCATTGCCAGCCCAACCAAGCCCAACATCAAATAGAGCTGGCTGCCACTCATCCAGGTTGTCACCCCCGCCGCATTCGTATCCTTAAACTGCCCCAGTTGAGCTAAGAAAATCACAATTGCCAAGCCATTGACGAAGCCCAACATGACTTGGTGCGGCACCATGCGGATATACTTCCCCATGTGCAGAACGCCCGCCGTGATTTGAAGAATGCCCATCAGCACCACGGTGGCAAACAGGTATTCAACACCGTGTTGAGCGACCAAGCTCACCATAACCACCGCCAACGCCCCGGTGGCCCCGGAAATCATCCCCGGACGCCCGCCGATCACAGCCGTAATCAAGCCCACCATCGACGCCGCATACAAACCCACCAACGGGTGAACACCTGCAACGAAGGCAAACGCCACGGCTTCGGGAACCAGAGCCAAGGCCACGGTCAGGCCAGACAAAACGTCAGCCTTCATCGAGACCACTTTGTTGTAGTGAAATTCAAACATATTTTACCGTACCCTAGCGTTTTGACCTTAAAGAGGAAGGCCTAGACGCATTCGCCAATCGGAAAATGTGTCTAGGCCCCTTGATTTGCAGACCTTGTAACAGGTTCGGCGAAACAATGCCACACCCGTTGGATCCTAGGTTGGTAGGCCCAACCTCTGCTTAATTTCTGCTGCGATATCTATGGCCGCATTTAGCGGTGGGTGGGTCCAATCGTCTAAGCTTGTCGCTTGGGTAAGGGGTTCAGCATAACCTTTGGCGTAAAGGTCTATGTGCAGACGGGCATGTTTGTGGCTGATCAGGCCCTTTGGCGTGAAGATGTAGACGGGTTTGGACGTGGCACAGGCTTCCGTACACATGGAAACGCTGTCGCCGGTGACGATGACGTAATCGGCCAAGGCCAAGTAACCCATATACGGGTTATCCCCCTCATCCCCCCATTTAAAGACGTGGGCGGGTATGTCACCGACGGCATCCAGCAAGGCTTGGGTTGCTTGAGGTGTAGAGCGTCTTGACGTGGTGATGAGCAACGAGCCACCAGCCTCAGAGGCCAAGCTTGCAGCCTGCTCACCCAATTGTTTTGCCATATCGGGTGTGAAGGTCAGGCTTTTGGTGCTGCCCCCGATGATCAATGCCACATGCGGTTTGGGAAGAGGACCAAACTTGCCCGCCCACACCTGTTTAGCCTCTGTCAAGGCATCGGCGGTCACCCCATGGGGCGCGCCCGTGATCTCAAAACGATTGGGCGCTTTCGGCAATCCATCGTGACTGGGGACGGCAATCAGGGAAAAGTCTTTTTCCCCACGCGACCCTGGATACATAATTTGCACCAACTTGGTCTTGCCACCAGATAGTTTTTTGATGTGTCGAGCCGCCGGAGCGGTCCGCCGCCCGGCCCCAATCACGATATCGGGCCAGGGTTTGGTGAGATGACTGCGCGTGGGGGGGGTGAGCATCTTAAACGAGGCCCCCAGCAATGTGTTGTGTAACACCGCCATTGAATTGTAGGCGATGTCCTTGACCTCATAGGGCAGGCCCAACGCTTGGGCGACCCCAAGCACTTGGCTTTTGTTGCCCGCACGATTATCGATCAACAGCCATACACGTGGATCTTTTGCGTCCGCGATCATAAAGTTTCAATCCTTAAAAGGTCTTGTCACTAAGTATATCACCCAGGTCCTCTTAAAATCAAAACATGTCGCTAAAAGAGTCTTCGACAAGGCAAAGGTTGACCAAAATTCAGAATCGCGAGAAGCTTACACCATCAAAAATAGATTTTACTTAAACGGAGCGGCTGAATTTGTCTGCGGATACAGCGAAATACCATGTTGGACAAGTGATCCACCACACCCTGTTTGATTACCGGGGCGTGATTGTCGATGTTGATCCTGAATTTCGGGTCGGCAGCGAACTGAATGCCCAAGACCGTCGCCCCTCTGGCAACCTAAAAAGTACCGATGTCCGCCCGTGGTATCACGTCTTGGTGGACGGCACGGCAGATCGCACCTACGTCTCGGAACAAAATATCGAACCTGATGCCCAAGGTGCACCCGTAGACCACCCCGATGTCATTGATTATTTTGAAAAGATGACCATTGATGGTTATGTGCACCGTCCGCATAAAATCAACTAGCTACTCTTTACAAGCCCCACAACGCCCGTCATAAACAACCTGAATTTTCACTCTATTTTGGGAGACCTCCGTTGAGCGTAGAGCGCAATCCAGCCGGACTTGAAGCCGCCGCAATCCTTCTTGATATCGAAGCGGTTAATTTCCGCCCCGAAGAGCCGTACATCCTCACCGCAGGATGGGCCAGCCCGGTGTATATCGATTGCCGCAAATTGATTTCGTTTCCAACTGAGCGCACCCGCATGATGGAACTTGCGGTCGAAACATTGAACAGAGATGCCGACGTTGCCGGCATGGATGCCATTGCCGGGGGCGAAACCGCTGGCATCCCCTATTCGGCGTGGATTGCACACGCGCTGAATAAATCCATGTTGTACGTGCGCAAAAAAGCCAAGGGATTTGGTCGCAACGCGCAAATCGAAGGCCACATGCCCGAAGGCAATCATGTGTTGTTGGTCGAAGATTTAACCACCGATGGCGGCTCGAAAATCTTATTTGTCGATGCGCTGCGCAAAGCCGGTGCCACCGTGTCAGACGTTTTTGTTGTGTTTTTCTATGGCGTCTTCCCCGGCGCTTTGGACACGTTGACAAAAGAAGGCGTCAAAATGCACTACCTCGCCACCTGGCAAGACGTGTTGGAAGTCGCTGAACAACGCCAGTCGTTTTCTCCCGAAGCTATTCAGGGCGTCAAAGATTTTTTGGCCGATCCCATTGGTTGGTCCGAAAGCCACGGCGGCAAAGGCGCTTAAATAAGCGGCAACGTCACGCGAGCCTGTAATCCACCGCTTTCAAGATTGTTCAATTCCACCGTGCCGCCGTGGGCTTGGGCAATCATTTTCACCGCCGCCAAGCCCAAACCGGTACCGCCAGTGTCCCTTGACCGCGACCCTTCGACACGCACAAATGGATCGAACACGCGTTCCAACATGTCTTGGGGAATGCCAGGGCCATCGTCAGTCACCGTCACCATCACTTCGCCATCGCCTTGAGCAAGATCAATCACGACTTCAGTGCCAAAACGTTGGGCATTGCCCAGCAAATTGCCCACCAAACGCTTCAAGCCCAATGGACGACCAACAAAAGGCAAGCTTTGCGGACCCCGGCAGACAATGTCCATATCCTCCGTAATGCCCCGCACCAATTGGGCAAGGTCTAAATCCTGGGTCGGTTCATTGACCGCATCGTCGCGGGCGAATTGCAACGTGGCCGCGATCATTGCTTCCATTTCGTCTAAGTCATCCAGCATTTTTGCGCGTTGCTCTTCGTCTTCGATAAATTCAGCGCGTAATTTCAAACGTGTGATGGGCGTGCGTAGGTCGTGAGAAATGGCCGCTAACATGTGGGTGCGATCTTTGAGGAAGGCCTGCAAACGCGACTGCATCAAATTAAAGGCCTTGGCTGCCCGACGCACTTCCACGGGTCCCTGTTCATCTAAGCGTTTGGCATTGAAATCCAACCCCAAACGTTCTGCCGCCTGGGCAAACAGGCTTAACGGTTGGGTGGCTTTGCGCACGGCCCAAACACATATCCCCACCACCAGCACCAGCAACACGGCGCCGGGCCAAAAGAACCGCGAATTCCACAGGGGTTTTATGGGCGCCGGAGGTGTCGAGAAATTTAGCCACGAACCATCGTTGAGTTTGAGCGAAATGACCATCAGGTGGCGCTGAAGCAAAAGCCCATGACCATGCATAGCCCCCATTCTGCCCAGTCCAAATTGCGGGCCTTGACGCGCATCACCTGTCGCTTGGCCGATGCGAAAGTTTTCATCGGCGATGTCGCCCAATTGGTTTTGTAGAGCCTCTTTGACCAACCGCCCTTGCCAACCAAGAGGAATCGCCGAAATTTGACTTTCAATGGTATGAGAGACACGAAAAACTGGGCCTTGATAGGCCCGCAAAACGGCCTGACGTTGGGGCGTCGGCGTTTCGTTAAGGGTCTTGGTGATTTCAGCAATCCGCGTCACCACATGCCAACCGCCAATATTTGATAACATGGCTTGACGTTCGACGTAGGTCTGGGTGGCCATGATGGTGCCCACCACCAAAAACCCTAACAATAAAACGGCCAACGTGCGGCCCATGATGGTTTCGGGAGCCAGCCTCATGACGAACCTCCCGGCAAAACTTTGGCGGTAAACATATACCCTCCGCCGCGCACAGTTTTGATCAATGTGGGCAGCTTGGCATCCGGCTCGATCTTTTTGCGGAGGCGGCTAACCTGAACATCAATCGCGCGATCGAAAGGTTGGGCATCACGGCCCCGCGCCATATCCAACAATTGATCCCGGTTCAGCACGCGGCCCGGATGAGTAACAAAGACTTCTAACAGTTCAAATTCACCCCCACTCAAAACACACGCGTTACCATCAGGGTCAAAAAGCGTGCGCATGTGCAGATCAAAGGTCCAGCCCGAAAACGTCACCACATCACCGTTCGATTTGCTAGGGGGCTCCGCAGAACGCCGCAACACCGCTTTGATGCGGGCCAACAATTCGCGCGGATTGAAGGGTTTGGCCACGTAATCATCGGCGCCCATTTCCAAACCGACAATGCGATCTGTTTCTTCGCCCATAGCGGTCAGCATGATAATCGGGACCATCGATTTATGGGCCCGCAAATTGCGCGTTAGGGTCAAACCGTCTGGCCCCGGCATCATGACGTCTAAGACGATCAGATCAATGGCGCCCGCATCTAGTGCAGCCAACATTTCATGACCATTCGCCGCCGTGCTCACCCGCAGGCCATGATCCGTCAGAAACCGCGCCAAAAGAGTGCGGATTTCTCGGTCGTCATCAACCACTAAAATGTGTGCGTTCCGGTCCATAACAATGATTATACGGTCTTGTTTGCGCATTGGTTAGCAGAACTTGGTAACCAATTGTAACCACAGCCGAAGCTGTAACCTTGCGTTACACTTTTATCGTTTTGAGACATACCCGAGTTACACAGACGTGGTGAAATAGAAGCATCAAAACACTTAACCTTCTGCAGGAGACTCGTCATGAAACGCAACACATTCCTACTCACCGCAACAGCCATCGGGCTCAGTGCTTTGGTCGCAACCGTTAGCTTGGCCCAAGGCCCAGGCGCTCGAGGTTATATGCAGGGGCAAGGCCCAGGCATGATGCAAGGCCAAATGCACGGCGAAGGCCAAGGTCCAGGCATGATGCAAGGCAACGGCTATGGTCATGGTCATGGTGGCTATGGTTCTGGCGGTTGTCAAAACGGCGGGCAAGCTTTGGATGCCCCCTTAACCGTTGATGATGTCCGTGCAAATCTGCAAAAGCACATCGAATGGCAAGGTAATGATCGTTTAAAAGTCGGCACCGTGATCGAAACAGATGCCAACACCATCACAGCCGAAATCGTCACCGTTGACGACTCGTTAGTGCGTAAAGTCCAGATCGATAAAAACACCGGGCGCCACACACCTGTGAAATAGAGGCTTTCCCTGATACGCTGCACCCCCCGCCCTTTGTGGCGGGGGCTTTTGCGACTTTTAATCAGTCTAAAGCAATAGGATTTTCCCTATCATTTTCAGACCGGAGCCGTATAATACAAATTGCGTAATTTTCGTACCGTGTTTTTATATAATTGATGAGCACCAACCGTGAAACGAAGACCTTATTTTTTGCCGCTAAGACCCCATGTTCAATGCCAAACAAAGCTGATCGCACTGGTGCTGGTTTTTGGAATCGTTCTATTGGGGCAATCGGCAATGGCCAACCATGTCGCTTTACGTGACCAACCCCTTTTACCATTACCAAAAATTGCATCGATTGATCTAGGAAAAGTGCGTTTGGGTGAGCAGCTTTTTCATGATGTACGGCTATCTGGCGATGATACCATCAGCTGTGCCACCTGCCATGACCTCACCAAGGGGGGCGCAGATGGGCGCAAAATGCCCCTTGGCATTGACGGCACCGAAGGGACGATCAACACCCCCACCGTTTTCAACAGCACCTTAAGCTTATCCCAATTTTGGAATGGCCGTGCGGCGTCTTTGGAAGAACAAGCCGCAGGTCCGGTCCATAACCCTGCTGAGATGGGGTCAAACTGGTCAGATGTTGTTGAGAAACTTAATCTGGATGCCAAGTTAAAAGCTACGTTTAAGAAATCTTACCCAGACGGCATCACGAGCGATGCCATTGTTGATGCCATAGCCACGTTTGAACGCACTTTGATGACCTATGGTGCCCCGTTTGACAAATACCTACAAGGCGACACCACGGCCATTTCAAAGTCCGCCAAAAAAGGCTATGAATTGTTTCAATCCTATGGCTGCACGTCTTGTCATCAAGGGGCTAACGTCGGCGGAAACATGTATCAAACGATGGGAACCATGGGGGATTATTTTGGCGACAAAGGCCATGATAAAGCCCCGGATCAAGGCCGATATGATGTCACTGGGCGCGAACGCGATCGTCATGTTTTTAAAGTACCAAGCCTGCGTATGGTGATCCACACCGCCCCCTATTTTCACGATGGCAGTGCCGCAACCTTGGAAGAGGCCGTGCGTATGATGGCGAAGTATCAATTGGGTCGAGAATTACCAGACCAAGACCTTGCGCCCATTATTGATTTTCTCAAGTCTTTGGCCGGGACATACACAAGGTATACTCCGTGAGCAGACACCCTTTCAAATCGTTTCAATTTTTGCTCTTAGGCCTAACAGCGGTACTGGTGTTGGTGTATTTTTTCCAAACCCAAGTTATGGATTTGGATCGCCACACCGCTGAATCTCATGATATTTTGCACCTTAAGCAACTCGACACCCTGCTCGAAGAAGAAGCGTTAAAAGCCGCCTCTTTACAACTCAACCATTATGATAACATCGTCGTTTTGGTGGGGGAAATAAAGGGACTAATGGCCAAGATTCAAGATCCTCAAAAAGGGATTTACGGAACGATCTCTCCAACCCTAGACCTCGACATTGATCGTTATACCAAAGCCATGACGGCCAAAATGGATTTGATCGAAACCATCAAGTCGCGACTGGCCATTGTACGCAACTCCATCAATTTCCTGCCCACGGAAGTGGCCCGCATTACAATGCACAGCCACAAAGAAATAGACATTGAATTCAATCATGTCCTCACCACTTTGCTGTCACAAAACCTCAACCCAAGCCCGTCTAACCTTAAGAGGTTTGAAGTCGCCTTGGGCCACCTTGAGGCGTTTCGAAACAAGCCGGATGCATCGGCCCAAGACAAAAAAAACATTGCGTTGATTGTCTTTCATGCCAAAGCCAACATGAAGGCTTATACTGATACCAGTGCTTTATTTGATGAATTTTTGACGCTGCCCACGCGCACCTATATTGAACAAATTTTTATCGCGCATTCCGACTTTGCCCTGAATCGAATAAAAACCGCAAATCAATTTCGCATCGTTCTTTTGGTCTTATCCATGCTGCTGTTCTTGTGGCTAGGCCAGACCTTGTACAATCTCCGCGCGGCCCGCTTTGAAGCCGAGCACTCCGCTCGACAATTCATTGATGCCCTTGAAAGCATATCCGAAGGCTTTGCCTTGTTTGACAAGGACGGGAAATTGCAGTTTTGGAATAAGACTTTTGAACGTTTGCATAAAAACTGTGGGACGGCCTTAAATGTGGGAACGGCCTTTCAAGACTTCTTTGAGGCCTGCACCAAAACGGGCACGTACGTAGCCATCCAGACAGGCACCGCCAGCACAGATCGCGTGGAAGCTCCCGGAACTTTGAACCTCGCCTATACGGTTCAAGGCCAAAATGGCACCTGGATGCTTGCCAGTGACAGCCCCATGAATGACGGTGGTACCGCCTGTGTGCGCATTGACATCACCGAGAACAAACGGGCCGAACAAGAAATGCGCAAATTGTCGCGGGCCGTTGAACAAAGCCCAGCCAGCGTTGTTATCACCGACACTGAAGGTGAAATCGTTTATGTGAATCCGAAGTTCTGTGAAACCACGGGCTACACTGTAGAAGAAGCTCTGGGCAACAATCCCCGCTTGGTCAATTCAGGTGAACGAAGCCAACAAGACTATCAAGAGCTTTGGCACACCATTGCGGCGGGGCAAGAATGGCGCGGTGAATTTCACAACAAGCGCAAAGATGGCAGCTTGTTTTGGGAATTCGCCTCGATCTCAGCGATCAAAAATGAAAATGGCATCATCACGCACTACTTAGGCATTAAAGAAGATATCACCGAACGCAAAAAAGACATGGTGGAACTCATCAAAGCCAAGGAAACGGCTGAACTTGCCAACTATGCGAAGTCACAGTTTTTGGCCAATATGAGCCACGAACTGCGCACACCGCTTAACGCCGTTATCGGTTTTTCTGAAATCCTCAAAGAACAGATGTTTGGCCCGCTGGGCAGTGATCAATACCTTGAATACAGCGTCAATATCCATGAATCAGGCCAACACCTGTTAGACGTTATCAACGATATTTTAGATGTATCGCGGATTGAAATTGGCTCCATGGATATTCGCGAAAGTTCCGTTAATATCAAGACGTTATGCCAAACTTGTGTTGAGATGCATCGAGACCAAGCCAACCATGCCAAGATATCCTTGCATATGGATATCGACGAAGACTTAAAGCACGTGAACGGTGATGAAACCCGCCTCAAACAGATCCTCATCAACGTGCTCACCAACGCCATTAAGTTCACCCCTGAAGGCGGACGCATTGATGTAAAGGCTTTCCTGAATAAAGAGCGCGAAGCCACCCTACAAGTGATTGATACGGGCATTGGCATTTCAAAAGATAAACATCAAAAAATCTTAGAGCCGTTCGAGCAAGTCAGTGACATCTTCAGCCGCAGCCATGAAGGCAGCGGCTTGGGGTTATATTTGGTCAAATCTTTCATCAATCTGCACGGCGGGCGGTTTGACATCGAAAGCGAAATTGATCAAGGTTCGACCTTCACCATCACGTTACCATCCTCTCGCACGCTGGACGCATGACGCATGAACGATAAGCTGCCCAAGTCCTCCTCTCAGCGCGATATGCAAAGCCTGATCCATCCCTTTACCAACTTAAAATCTCACTTGGAAAGTGGACCGTTGGTTATCACCCGTGGCGAAGGGGTGTCGGTGTTTGATGAAAACGGCACCGAATACTTGGAAGCCATGGCCGGGTTGTGGTGTACGTCATTGGGGTGGAGCGAGGAGCGCTTGGTTAACGCCGCCACGAACGCCATGCAAAGTCTGCCTTTTTATCATTCCTTCAACGGAAAAGTTCCCGCTGTGACGGCTGAACTTGGCGAACGGCTGCTGGCGTTGGCACCGCATTCGAAAGACGGCCCAACCTTAAGCAAAGTGTTCTTTGCCAATTCAGGATCAGAAGCCGTCGACACGGCGTTGAAATTGGTGTGGTACGTCAACAATGCCCGGGGCCGTCCGCTCAAAAAGAAAATAATCGCCCGCGACAAAGCCTATCACGGGACCACCATTGCCGCTGCCAGCCTTACGGGTCTGCCAGCCATGCACAATGCTTTTGATTTGCCGATTGATCGGGTCTTGCGCACCGGATGCCCGCACCACTATCGTTTTGCCAAGCCCGGCGAAACCGAAGAAGATTTTGCCAGCCGCTTGGCCGATGAATTGGAACAGCTCATCCAAGCCGAAGGCCCAGATACCGTGGCGGCGTTTATTGCCGAACCTGTCATGGGCGCAGGTGGTGTTTTGGTGCCGCCGAAAACCTATTTCGCAAAAATTCAGGCCGTGTTGAAAAAATACGATGTCCTGCTGATCGCCGATGAAGTCATCTGTGGCTTTGGCCGTACAGGCAACATGTGGGGCAGTGAAACCTTCGCGTTAAAGCCCGACATGGTCACCGTGGCCAAAGCCTTGTCCTCGGCCTATATCCCCATTTCAGCGCTTATGGTCTCGGAAGAAATTTTCCAAGACATCACCAACGAAAGCGATCGCCAAGGCCTCTTTGGCCATGGCTTCACCTATGGCGGTCACCCGGTGGCCTGTGCGGTGGCGTTGGAAACCCTCAAAATATACCAAGAGCGCGACATCGTCGGCCATGTGCAGTCTCTGTCTGCACTGTTTCAAGACAGCCTCAAGGCCCTTGGCAATCATCCTTTGGTCGGCGAAGCCCGGGGCGTTGGCCTGGTCGGTGCCTTGGAATTGGTGAAAAACAAAGCCACCAAAGAAAGCTTTGCCAAACCGCTTAATGTCGGTGGAGAAATCATTTCGCGGCTGTTGGCACACAACATGATTGGCCGCAACATGGGCGATTCAATTGCCTTCTCGCCCCCCTTGATTATTAATGAAGCTCAAATCCGCGATATGTTTTCACGCACCCAAGATGCCCTTGATGAAATGCATCTAAGGTTGCTGGACGATGGACATATTGAGGCTTAAATTGAGTACAGGCACCCTCGTGCCACAAAAAAAACACGCGAACATGCAGAATGTTGCCCGAAATTAATGGATTGGGGTAATATACCCTCAACGAAATAACAGTGCAGGCGTCGAATACAGGGTAAGTTGTTGTGTTACAATGACTTAATCGGCGTTTCTTTGCGGAGGACGACATGAACTACGAGCAATTTTTTGCCGATAAAATCGCCGAGCTAAAAGCAGAAGGCCGTTATCGCGTCTTTGCCGACATCGAACGCCAAGCGGGGAAGTTCCCCCGTGCCCAAGTGCATACCGAGTCCGGCGACGTCAAAGAAATCACCGTTTGGTGTTCTAATGACTATATGGGCATGGGGCAAAACCCCGATGCCATTGCTGCCATGAGCGACACCGCGAAAAAATACGGGGTCGGCGCCGGGGGCACCCGCAACATTTCAGGCACCATGCATGAACACATTCTGTTAGAAGCAGACCTTGCCTCTCTTCATGACAAAGAAAGCGCTTTGTTGTTTCAATCAGGCTGGGTTGCCAACTTGACCACCTTGTCCACCGTGGCCTCGATGATTCCCGGCTGTGTGATTGTGTCCGATAGCGAAAACCACAATTCCATGATTGAAGGCATCCGCCATTCGCGTGCGGAAAAGCACATCTTTCGCCACAATGATCTTGAAGACTTAGAAAACATCTTGAAATCCATAGATCCGGTGCGGCCCAAATTGATCGCTTTTGAAAGCGTCTATTCCATGGATGGCGACATTGGCCCGATCAAAGGCATTTGCGATCTGGCCGATCAATACGGGGCCATGACCTTCATTGACGAAGTCCATGCGGTGGGCCTGTACGGTCAGAATGGCGGCGGCGTTGCCGAACGCGAAGGTCAAATGGACCGCATCAACATTATCCAAGGCACCTTGGCCAAAGCCTATGGCGTCATTGGCGGGTATATTGCTGGCAGCAAAGCCATGTGTGATTTTGTCCGCAGCTATGGCACCGGGTTTATTTTTTCCAGCTCAATGCCCCCTGCCGTCGCGGCGGCGGCGCGCGCCAATGTAAATTATTTAAAAGAACACAATGAACTGCGCGTCCAACACCAAGAACGCGCCGCCACATTGAAACAAAAATTCCGCGATGCGGGTCTTCCGGTGATGGAATCCGACAGTCACATCGTGCCTTTAATGGTTGGCGATGCCGTGCTGTGTAAAAAAGCCTCTGACGACTTGATGGCCCTGCACAACATCTATGTCCAGCCCATCAACTACCCGACTGTGGAACGCGGCAAGGAACGGCTTCGTTTCACCCCGACCCCGCACCACACCGACGAATTGATGGACGAGCTGCTCAAAGCGGTGGTCGAAGTTTGGGGACGCTTAGGACTTCAGGCTGCGGCTTAGTTTAAAACGGCGCATGGAGCCATAACGCTATGTTTGCCGACAACACACTGACGCCAAAAGAAGCCATCCGGCTGTGCGCCTTGGGGACCCTAGCCCAAGCGGACGAACCGTTGCGCTATGCGCAGTTGGCTGCCGAAATCCGTCACTTCACCAGCCGCATCACGGGCCCCTCGTTAGATATCATGGGGACCTCGATCGAACTTCTGAAATACGAAGGCTTGATTGAAGCCGTCGATGGGGTGGGCATGGAAGACGATGCCACCTTGGTGCTCACAGACAAAGGTCGCAGCGCTCTCAACATCCTCATGACCTCGCGCATTCGCGCCCAGGGAAGTGAAGTCAACAAGCTGATCACCACCCTAAAATTGCGTTTTTTGCACATGCTCAGTCAACCCGAACAAGCCCATCAAATTGATTTGTTGATCGAAAGCGTGGAAACCGAACTCAACCGCCTCGACGACCTCCATGCCTCACATGCAGATGACATAGGCCACCTGCCAGACTGGCTTAAACATGACATCACCCAACTGGAAAACCACTTGGCTTGGTTGGAAGGATTACGAGAGCGGGTATCGTCGGCGTAAACGTATTTCACTTTTTATAGTGTACTCTGTGTGCTCTCACCTTGTATTAATTATAAATTACAAACAGGTTACAAACTTAGTGAGTATTTTATTTTATGAAATTAAGGTTTATCCTCTTTATCTCTCTGTCCTTGGCGGCTCTCATCCCGGTCGTCTTTTTGGGGGTATGGCCGCATTCTCGTGCTTACGAAAAAGAAATTTCCGATGTTTCAGAACGTCACTTATTGTTAGCGCAAAACTTAAGCTCGGCACTCGAACGCTATAGCCGCGATGTAAAGGCGACCTTTAAAACCTTAACCCTAAACATGGTTGCCCATACCAAACTCGCCGGAACAGACGAGATTCTTAAAAACTTGAATTTCAGGCACATTTGCATTGCCGCACTTGCGGATGGATCGGTCATGAGCACGTTGAACGAACAAATCGCGCCGTGTCCAAAGCATATTCCACCTAAGCGTTTTGCTATATTTAAGTCCATAGCCTCGCCTGACGACGTCAAATTTACAGAAGTCATGTCAGGTCCAGATGATCACCCCGTAATGTACGTGGTTTGGCTCATCAACAACAAATTGGCCGTTGGCTCCATCACCACCAATTACTTCGTTAATCTTGGCAAAGCCATTTCCTTTGGCAAAAAGGGCCATGCGGCCATTGTCGATCATAAGGGAAATGTACTGGCGCACCCCTTAAAAAGTTGGCATCGGACAAGGAAAAACATTGCCAAAGTTCCGGCCGTAAAGCGCATGTTACGCCACGAAACAGGGGTATCTACATTTTACTCACCTGCGTTAAAAGACGATATGATCGCAGGTTTTACTTGGGTGCCTGGGGCCAATTGGGGCGTTATGATTCCCCAACCTTTGTCGGAACTTCGGGACCGCGCAGACGCCGTGCAACGCTATGCCATGAACGTGATTATTGCGGGTGTTATCGTTACAGCGATTCTCAGCTGACTTCTGTCCGGCTACCTGACGCGTCCCGTACTGGCCGTCATAGCGGCAGCTCACCAGTTAGCAGCCGGAAAATTCAATCAGCGCGTTGCCCCTGCCACCCATACGATGCCTTTTGAACTCAAGACGTTGCATCAATCCTTCAACGGCATGGCCGATGCCCTGGAAGAGTCGACGAACAAACAGGCTTTGGCGCTGAACGAATTTACGGCGGTCTTAGAAACCATCAATTACGGCGTTTTGTTTATGGATTCCAACCTCAAGGCACGGATCATGAATAGGGCCTATCAGGTCATGTGGGGGATTCCCGACGATTTGGTTAATAGCCGCCCCACTTTGCCCGATCTCATTCATTTCAACCTTCTCAATGGCCTCTACGACGTTGAAGAAGCTGATTTCGATGCTTATATCGAACGGCGCATTGCCGCCGTCAAAGAAGGATCCTTCTCCGCCATCGAAATCGAACGGACTGACGGCAAGACCTTTGAATATCAATGCACAGCCCTGGACGATGGCGAGCGCATGTTAACCTTTTTCGACATCACAGAACGTAAGAAGGCAGAAGAACAAATCCGCCACTTGGCGAATCACGATGCCCTGACCGGACTCCCCACCAAGTATTTGGCCAAAGAAAAAATGCGCGACAGCTTTGCCATGGCTGATCGCCACGCCTGGAAAATTGCCGTCATGTTCATCGATTTAGATGATTTCAAGGCGGTCAACGACACCCTTGGTCACGATGCTGGTGATGACTTGCTCAAACAAGTTGGCGAACGGTTTTCTCTCTGTTTGAGAGATACCGATTTGGTGGCGCGGATCGGTGGTGATGAATTTCTTGTCATCCAAACCGAAGTCAAAAATGACGACAGCGCCATTAAGGTTGCACAAAACCTGATTTCGTCTGCGATGACCCCCTTCAACATCAATGGCCACGACATCCAGATCGGGGCCAGCATCGGCATTGCCCTTTTTCCTGACCATGCGACAGATCAAGACAGTATGATAAAGGTTGCCGATATGGCCATGTACGAGGCCAAGAAAGCTGGCAAGAATCAATATGCAATAGCGCCACAAACGAAAAAGCCCCGCATTTAAGCGAGGCTTTAAAAAACTTAGGGCTGAATTTAAAGGATTACCCCTTATCGCGCATCAGGGTTAGGCCCATCAGCAATTGACGGCCTTCGTTGCCACCGTCCCCTTTGAGTTTATGAGAGATGACCACGCGCATGGCATTCATATAGACTGGCATCGCTTTCAGTTCACGGGGACCGATGGTGTCGGCGTTTTCTAAAATACCGGCCAACAGATCGCTGATTTGCGTCATCAGGCCATAGCCAAAGCTTCCGCCTTGGCCCTTCATGTCATGCACCACACTGAACATGGCATCAATATTGGCTTTATCGTCAGGAGCCCCCGCCTTGAGTTGCTCATAGGCTTTATCAAGGCGAATGAAGTCTTCTTTGACCCACGACAAATAATCGTCGGCTAAGTTATCAATGACCGCCTCTGCCTTCGCCAAAGCCGCCATATCGACCGCACCCGGACCACCCTTGGTGATTTTGCTTTGCAAGGTTTGCGGGGGCTTTACAAATTCGGGAACCGCCGCTGGATCGTTGTTGTTAGCCATCTAACTTTCCTGTCAATGTGGGGTCGTTTTAGAAGATCCCATTTATTATGGTCGTCACCTTGATCCGGCAACGATAGTCTTTTTTGTGAGCAAGCAAAAGGGAAAAACCCTCGTTGATCACCCGGTTACATATCCAACAAGGCGTTGATATCGTCTTGCGACATAGCGCCCTCTTCTTCCGCAGCGGCGGCGGCGGGTGCGGCGGCGGGTGCGGCATCTACTGCAGCAGCACCAGGTGCACCAGGCGTGTTGACTGTTTTGTCCCCCCCCAAACGGCGTTCCGATCCGTTGTAGTTCGGATTCAATTTTCGCCGCCGGTCTGGGCCGAAATATAGACCCGCACGGACAAACGAGCGCGGGTGTTCAATAATGGAGCGAATCCGAGAATAAAGCTTTTTGGCCGAGACTGGCTTGGCTAAAAACTCGTGAACGCCGCTGTCACGCGCTTCCATGACTCGGTTCATTTCGGTATAGCCCGTCAGCATAATCATCGGCACGAAAGGGTTTGGACTGTCCGACCCTGTGCGCACCATCCGCACAAAGTCCATGCCGTCCAACGGTGACATATTCCAGTCACAAATGATCACATCGGCTGGAAAGTGGCGCAGTTCCTTAAAGGCATCCGCACCATCGCCCGCTTCAAGAACATTCTTAACACCCAAGGCGTGGAGAATACTTTTGACCAAGGCCCGCATATGTTTGTTGTCATCGACAATCAAAAAATTAAGTCGTGACAAATTGTAATCAGACATTCACTTAACAACCCCCAAAACCGCATCCAAAAGGATTCGGAAAGGTATTCTCACCATTTAATACATTTAAATCTAGTTCTAATTGCAAGAATAGCTCAGCTAGCCTTAAAACTTACCTAACATATCCCCTACCCCTTTACGTGCGGCCCACATAAGGCTACATCAGGGAATTCTCAGGACCCTCGACTTTAAGGCAAGCCAAAGCTTATGAAAAACGTCATCCATGTCTCAGGTGCTCGTGAGCACAATTTAAAAAACATAGACGTCGAAATTCCCCGCGACAAACTGGTGGTGATCACGGGTTTGTCTGGGTCTGGAAAATCGTCATTAGCCTTTGACACCATTTATGCCGAAGGCCAGCGCCGCTATGTCGAAAGCCTATCGGCTTATGCCCGCCAATTTTTGGAATTGATGAGCAAGCCCGATGTGGATTCCATCGAAGGTCTAAGCCCGGCCATTTCCATCGAACAAAAAACCACCAGCCGCAACCCGCGTTCAACGGTTGGTACGGTGACGGAAATTTACGATTACATTCGCCTGTTGTGGGCGCGGGTTGGCGTACCTCATTCACCCACCACGGGTTTGCCCATTGAAAGCCAAACGGTTAGCCAAATGGTAGATCGCGTAATGACCATAGAAGACGGCACGCGCTTGTTGCTATTGGCCCCCATCGTGCGGGGACGCAAAGGCGAATACAAAAAAGAACTCCAAGAATTGGCCAAAAAAGGTTTTCAACGGGTCAAAATTGACGGCGAGATGTATGAAATTGGCGACGTGCCAAGCCTCAACAAAAAGATCAAACATAACATTGAAGTGGTGGTTGATCGCATCCGCATCAAAGAGGGCCTAGAACCACGTTTGGCCGACAGTTTTGAAACAGCCCTTTCGTTGGCCGACGGTTTGGTCTTTACCGAAAATGCCGATAGCGGTGAGATCACTATTTTTTCAGCCAAATTTGCCTGCCCCGTGTCCGGCTTTACCATTGATGAAATTGAGCCACGGTTGTTTTCGTTCAACAACCCGTTTGGCGCCTGCCCGGCCTGTGATGGGCTTGGCACAGAAATGTACTTTGACCCCGAACTGGTGATCCCCGATGACCGCCTGACCTTGGCCCAAGGGGCCATTGCTCCGTGGGCTGGGTCCAGCTCGCCCTACTACAATCAAACCTTGGAAAGTTTGGGTCTTCATTTCGGTTTTAATGTCCGCACCCCGTTTGCCGACTTACCCGAAGACATGCGCCAAATGTTGCTGTATGGCAGCGGTGATACAGACATCCTCATGAGCTATGACGATGGCCGCAAAAGCTATCAAGTCACCAAGCCGTTTGAAGGTGTCGTGCCCAACATGGAACGGCGCTGGTTGGATACCGATTCCAACTGGGTACGCGATGAATTAGGCAAATACCAAACCGTCACCAAATGCGAAGCGTGTGGTGGGCATCGTTTGAAACCTGAGGCCTTGGCGGTGAAGATTGCGGGGCTAAATGCGTCCGAAGTCACGGCCATGTCAATTTCCGAGGCCGCCAAATGGTTTTTGGGCGCCGAAGCCACGATGACCAAACAACAACAAGAAATTGCCCGGCGTATTTTACGCGAAATCAATGATCGGCTCGGTTTTTTGGTCAATGTCGGCTTGGAATACCTAACCTTGTCCCGGGCTTCGGGTACACTTTCCGGCGGTGAAAGCCAACGCATTCGCTTGGCCTCGCAAATTGGCTCTGGCCTAACCGGAGTGCTGTACGTTTTGGACGAGCCGTCCATCGGTCTGCATCAACGCGACAATGACCGCTTGCTGATCACGCTTGAACGGCTGCGCGATTTGGGCAATACCGTGATTGTCGTTGAACACGACGAAGACGCGATCCGTGCCGCCGACTATCTGATCGACATCGGCCCCGGCGCGGGCATTCACGGTGGTGAGATCATCGCGCGTGGCACCCCCCAAGAGGTGATGGACAATCCCAACAGCCTCACCGGAAAATACTTAAACGGCGTCAAATGCGTGCCCCTGCCCAAATCCCGACGCAAAGGCCACAAAGGCCAGAAAATTCGGGTCGTTGGCGCCAAAGCCAACAACTTGCAAAATGTCACCGTGAACTTCCCGTTGGGCACCTTTACGTGCGTCACCGGGGTTTCGGGCGGCGGTAAATCGTCGTTGGTGATTGAAACTTTGTACAAAGCCTTGGCCCGGCGTATGCACAATGCAAGGCTGCACGCCGGACCACACGACACCATCGAAGGCATCGAACTGATCGACAAAATCGTCGACATCGACCAGTCACCCATTGGCCGCACACCCCGTTCAAACCCGGCCACCTATACCGGGGCCTTCACCCCCATCCGCGAATGGTTTGCCGGCCTTCCCGAATCTCTGCGCCGTGGCTATAAACCCGGACGGTTCAGTTTCAACGTCAAGGGTGGTCGGTGTGAAGCGTGCAGCGGCGATGGTTTGATCAAAATCGAAATGCACTTTTTGCCCGACGTCTATGTCGAATGTGATGTGTGCAAAGGCAAACGCTATAACCGCGAAACCTTGGACGTCAAATTTAGGGACAAATCCATCGCTGACGTTCTGGACATGACCGTTGAAGAGGCCTTTCAGTTCTTCAAGGCGGTCCCCACCATCCGCGATAAAATGGCAACCCTGAACCAAGTGGGCCTCAGCTATATTCACCTAGGCCAACAAGCCACCACGCTGTCGGGTGGCGAAGCACAACGGGTTAAGCTGGCCAAAGAACTGTCGCGCCGCGCCACCGGAAAAACCTTGTACATCTTGGACGAACCCACAACCGGGCTGCATTTTGATGATGTCAACAAACTGCTGGAAGTGCTTCATGCCCTGGTTGATCAAGGCAACACCATGATTGTTATTGAGCATAACCTAGAGGTCATCAAAACAGCCGACTGGATCATCGATATCGGCCCAGAAGGCGGATCTAAAGGCGGCGAAATTGTCGCCACGGGCACGCCGGAAACCGTGGCTAAGAATAAGAAAAGCTATACCGGGCATTACCTTGGGCCATGCCTGAAGACCAAAAAGGCTAAATGAAGCTAGGTTTAGACAGCCGTGACTAATGGCGAGGCCGGGGCTGTTTTGTCTTCATACATCGCTTTATCGGCCTTACTAATTAGCTCCTCGGCCTCGGTCGTGTGTTCTGGGTACAACGCATATCCGATGGAGGCACCAACGGTAATAGGATGACCTTCGAACTCTGTGGGCGCGCTGATTTCCATTTTTATTTTCTGAATCAGTATTTGCAGTTGGCTGATGTTAACGACACCCCCAATGAGAACGACAAACTCATCCCCCCCGAAACGAGCAATGGTGTCGGTTTCGCGCAAGGTCTTCGTCAGACATGCAGCCATATTCGTCAACACGAAATCCCCGGCAGTATGACCTAACTTATCGTTGATGGCCTTAAACCCATCTAAATCAATGAACATCACCGCCAGCTTATCTTGATGGCGATGCGCATGGGCGATAGCTTGATCTAACCTGTCATAAAGAAGATTGCGATTGGGCAAGTTGGTCAAGCTGTCATGGGTTGCCAAATGGCGCGCCTGATCCTCGGCGACATCGCGATAACAAATGTATTTGTACAGGGTAAAAGTAGGGGCAATCAGCGCAATAAAGGCGAAGACCGCAACAGTGATCACGTAATTAAGGTGCTCCTCAACAGATTCAGACGTGGAAGCTTGGCTCAAAACAGCAAAAAAATTGTCCTCAACAGCAAACTCCCATATGACCGCCAGCAGGGTCACCATCAAAAATGCCTTAAGCGAAAAGAGGACCGCCTGAAGGCCAGCTGACCTTGTGGAATTAAAGTCTTTGATCATGTCTATTTGGCTTTGCCCCACCCTCAGTTTTATTTGCGATTTAGCTCGCATTTTGCTTTGCTTTGAATCATCAGATACAGCGCTCTTTAATAATAGTATGAATAGCTGACAGTAACCTGACAAAATCGCAAAAAGCGCCCCGCCCCCTCCTAAAAACATCAATATAATCAATATGGACAATACTAATTCGCAAACATCCTGATAAGCTAGATGCGTCGTTTAGACCATTTAATTCATATAGTTAAAGGACGGGATGAGGCGAGGCTGTGGCGGCTGAAACTGATCTTGGAATTTTAGGGCTCTTACAAAGGCTCGCAACGTCTGAAGCTCTGGAATGCGTATTGTGCTCAACCTAACCAAATATCTGACGTTGTTTGCGGTCTGTTTGTTGTGGCTTATGCCAACGCCAAGCGTTGCCGCCCCTGCTGAAAAGGTATCGATCCAACTGCAATGGTTGGATCAATTTCAATTCGCGGGTTATTACATCGCCAAAGAAAAAGGTTTTTATGAAAATGCGCGGCTAGATGTCACAATTTTGCCTTTTACCAAAGGTGGCCTCAGCCCCGTCGACAACGTTGTATCGGGCACAGCACAATATGGCGTAGGACGGTCTTCTTTATTGGTTGATTATCATAAGGGTGCGCCAATCGTTGCCTTATCGGCTATTTTTCAAGACTCACCTTCAATTTTACTGACCCGCGATGACACCGGCATCCAATCCCCGAGTGACCTTAAAGGCCGCAAGGTCATGGTTGAAGACGATGTCGCAGCTTCAATCATGTCACTTTTGTACATGAATGATCTTTCTTTGGCCGATGTCCAGCATCAAAAACACAGCTATGACCTCGCGGATCTCATTAACAAAAAAACAGACGCCATGGCGGCCTACATCAGCAATGAACCGTTCCGCATGACGGAACAGGGTGTTGGGTATCACATTTTGCATTCCAAAAACTATGGCCTCATGTTTTATGATGACATTCTGTTTACCTCTCAAGACGAGCTAAACAACCATACTGATCGGGCCCAAGCTTTTGTCCAGGCCTCCCTTGATGGATGGGCCTATGCCTTTGAGCACATAGAAGAAACAGCTCAACTCATTAAAGAAAAGTACAATGGCCAAAACAAATCTTTGGAAAGTTTGATTTATGAAGGAAAGGCCCTCAAAAAATTAGCTTACAAAGCAGATACGCCATTGGGCGAAATCAACCTTCTTAAACTCAAAAAGATTGAAGAGTCCTATCAGCTTATGAATGTCGAATTGTCCGAACAAAGTTTGGATAATTTTATCTGGGATCAAGTCAATAGCGGTCGAGATGGTATCGTCCATTTTACCGCCAATGAAAAAAGGTTTATCAGCAACACCGTCGTCAAAACAGCAACAACAACCAATTGGCCGCCGTTTGCTTTTGTTGACGATACGACAGATCAGGCAACGGGCATTGGCTATGATTATTGGAATGCTATTCAAAAAACAGCCGGTCTCAAAACTGAAATCACAAAGTTCACCGATTTTACCAAGCAACTGCAAAGCTTAAAAGATAAACAGCAAGACTTGATGTACAGTTCAGGTGTCACGGATGCGCGCAAAAAATTCGCAAAATTTACCGAGCCTTACGCCAAATTCCCAATCTCAATCGCCACTTCAAAAGAAGAAAACTTCATTCAAGACGGAAGCTTCCTCAGCACCAAAAAAATCGCCGTCGGCAAAAACTTCACAGCCCATAAATTGATGTTGGAAGCCTATCCAGACATCACCTATATCCTGGTGAAAAACGCCAGAGAAGGCTTGCAATTGGTCTCTCAAGGCGAGGTTTACGCTTATGTTGATATCATGCCAACGCTTGCCTATGCGATCAACGAATTTGGTTTCACCAATTTAAAAATTTCCGGCAACACAGGATTGATGTTTGAACTGCGCCTTATGATCCGTGATGATTATCCCGAGCTTGTTTCCATTGCCAATAAAATCATTGCCAATTTCGATGCCAACAAAAAACTGGAAATTGAGAAACGCTGGATTAACGTTCAGTATCAGCAGCAGTTTGATTATAAAAAATACCTTCCGTATGTGATGGTTCTGTTCGCCATTTTCGCGATCATTTTTTTCACATTGCATCGTTCCAAAACAAATGCGCAAAGAACCAGTGCTGAAAATGAGGCCAGCGAACGACGCTACCGCCGCCTTTTGGAGCACACATCTGACGAATATTTTATTTATTCCCACGATACCAAGGGCGTGTTTCAGTATCTTAGCCCGTCCATACACTCTGTCCTCGGTTACGAACAGGACGAGTTTTCAAATCACTACGTCACCTATTTAACAAACAGCCCCATCAATCAAGAAGCCAAACGCATTTCAGCCTTGAGCATTAAAGGCGAGAAGCACCCGCCCTATGAGGAAGAGATTCTTCACAAAAATGGCGTTATCAAAACCTTAGAGATTTCAAAATCACCCGTATTTGATGAAGCCGGAAATGTGATTGCGGTTGAGGGTATTGCCAGAGACATAACCAAACGCAAACAAGCTGAAGCCCAACTCATCGAAGCGAAAGAACAAGCTGAGCTGGCCAACACCGCCAAAACTCAATTTTTAGCGGCTGCCAGTCATGACCTGCGCCAACCTTTGCAAGCGGCGAATCTCTTTCTTCATGCCCTGAAGGTGAACGTAACCCCTTCAAAACGCGAGGAAATCATTGAAAGATTGGAACACTCCCTCGGCTCATTTGGGGGCTTGCTTGACGCTTTACTGGACATTTCCAAACTTGAGGCTGGCGAAATCAAACCCGTCATTGAGCCCATCCGCCTCTCCAATGTTCTAGACAAGTTGGTTCCAGAATTCTCTGATTTGGCGATCGATAAAGGCTTGGAATTTCACTACGTTAGCTCTTCGATGGGCATCGCAACGGACATCCACTTACTGAGCACAATCCTGCGCAACCTGTTGGCAAATGCCATTCGCTATACGGAACATGGGAGAACCCTTCTTGGATGCCGACGCCATGGCGACTGGGTATCGATAGAGATTTGGGATACGGGTATCGGCATTGCTGAAGATCAAGTTGGAAAAATTTTCAATGAGTTTTATCAGGTTGGCAACAAAGCCCGTGACCATAAACTGGGTCTCGGCCTTGGCTTATCCATCGTCAAACGTCTCTCTGATCTTCTGGGCTGCACCCTCAGCGTCACAAGTGAACTTGGCAAAGGCACCTGTTTCATACTTAGGTTTCCCAGCCTTGAGTTTGCCCCCGCTGTAACCGAACAGAACACCAATCCCTCCATAGAACGATTTAATGGCCAGTCCATCCTGATCGTAGAAGATAACGATAGCGTGAGGGACGGCTTAAAGGTCGCCCTAGATAGTTTAGGTTTTAACACCTTGGCGTTGGCGTGCGGAGACTGTGACACCTGCTTGAAGGCGCTCGATGCGTTTGACCCGGACCCCAGCCTGATCGTCGCGGACTATCGCTTAAATAGCCGACTCGATGGTCTGGGGGTCATCACAGAAATGCGCCAGCGTTACGGCGAAAGCCTGCCTGCAATTTTACTGACGGGGGACATGGCCCCTTCGGTCGACCTAATGAGTATTGGATTGCCGCCCATGGTTTTGAATAAGCCCGTCTCTATTCCTGACCTCAGCAACCTTATGCGTTCCATCCTAGATTAAAACACTCAATCGTTTGCCTTAAGCCGAGACCATTTGCTCATACCACCATCCAAAATAGAAATTTTTGAAAAGCCATGTTGATACAAAATCCGCGCGGCTTTTGGGGATCGATTGTTGCTTTGGCACGTGACAACAATGCGTTCTCGTTTGTACGGTTCCAACTCATCGTTAAGCGTTGCCAGTTTTTCGGCCAACTGTGAAGATTGCAAATTCAAAGCCCCTTCAATGTGACCCAGAACACCGTTAAATTCGTGGGGCATACGGACGTCAATGATCAAGATATCTTCACCATCATCCAAGCGGGCTTTCAAGGCTGAGGGGGCGATAAACGGAACCTTCAACAGCTTTGCCTGAAGGCGCGGCCAAAAGCGCAAAAGCATGAACCCACCATAGGCCAAAGCCATGGCGAAAAGGATGTCAAATTTAAGTTGCGGATCCACGGGTAAACCTCCTCAATTACAATGCGCACAGAGTTAACGCCCTAGACCGTTGTCGTCAAGGTTGCCTCAACGCACGAAGACGATTATGACTGCGCCATGGAAACAATAAAACCAGCCGACCAGCCCCCCATTCACATCATTGGCGGCGGCCTTGCCGGGTCCGAAGCCGCTTGGCAATTGGCTTCGATGGGTCTTTGCGTCGTGCTGCACGAAATGCGCCCCGACAAATCTTCGCCCGCCCACCAAACGGGTGGCTTGGCGGAACTGGTGTGTTCCAATTCGTTTCGGGCCGATGATCATACGGGCAGTGCGGTGGGCGTGTTGCATGAAGAAATGCGCCGATTGGGGTCCCTTATCATGCGCGCCGCCGATGCCAACCGGGTTCCGGCGGGGGGGGCGTTGGCCGTTGACCGCGAAGGTTTTTCCGCCACGGTCGAAAAGGCCTTAATGGAACACCCCTTGATCGCCGTGCAACGCGGTGAAATCACCGACCTCTCAAGCTTTGACGAAGCCGACACCATCATCGCCACCGGGCCGCTCACCAGTGATGCGCTGTCTGAGTCCATCCGCACCCTCACAGGCACTCATCAGATGGCATTTTTCGATGCCATCGCGCCGATTGTCTATCTCGACAGCATTGATTTTGATAAAGCTTGGTATCAATCGCGTTATGACAAAGGCGACGGCAAGGATTACATCAATTGCCCGATGAACGAACAGCAATACAATGACTTCATTGATGGCCTGCTGGCAGGTGACAAAATCACCAACAAAGATTGGGAAAGCGACATCCCGTACTTTGAAGGCTGTTTGCCCATCGAAGTGATGGCCGAACGGGGGCGCCAAACCTTGACCTTTGGCCCGATGAAGCCCGTCGGCCTGACCAACCCCCATGCGCCCGACAAACGCAGCTATGCCATTGTTCAATTGCGCCAAGACAACAAACTAGGCTCTATTTGGAACATGGTTGGCTTTCAGACCAAGCTGACGTACGGCGAACAAAAACGTATTTTTCGCACCATTCCTGGTCTTGAAAAGGCCGAATTTGCAAGGCTTGGCGGCATGCATCGCAACACGTTCATCAAAAGTCCTGAGCTTTTAGATCAAAACCTGCGTCTAAAATCGCACCCGCACATCCGCTTTGCCGGACAAATTACGGGCTGTGAAGGTTACGTTGAAAGCACCGCCATGGGTTTGTTGGCAGGATACTTTACCGGGCGAAACCGATTGGGGCTCGACACCACACCGCCCCCCGCGACGACCGCCAGTGGGGCCCTGCTTGGCCACGTTACGGGCAATGCGGAAACAGAAACCTTCCAACCAATGAATATCAATTTGGGTCTGTTTCCGCCTGCTGATATTGATGATCGACCGCCCGAATTGCGCGGCAAACGCCTAAAGCGAGGTGACCGCAAAAGAGCCCGAAAAGCAGCCGTCTGCGCCCGAGCGCTCAACGACTTGGCGACGTGGATGGATCAAGCGAAATAAAACTGCGGTTATTCAGTCATCATTTCCTCAAAATTAGCCGATACTGTGTATCGTCAGCGCCTTGTATCGCTCCATTTTGATGCCTATTTTAACAAAGTCGTGATACATTGTTTCTATACTATTCGTGAGGACGTGCGACTGCACCGAAACAAAGGGCCAATTTTTTAGACGAATGTTTTCAAAAAAACACCCGCTCTGTCTTTTGAACAAGCATCCGCTCGCCCGAAAGCGAACGGCGACAGCCCTGTGCGCGGGATTGATTTATTCCGCACTGCCCGTCGTCACAATCCTTAATTTTGTACCGACCTCCCAAGCGTTCGCCCAATTGACCAAGGCCGAAGATGAAGCATTATTTTTGGCCGTGGAAAACAATAACTTAGACGATGTCCGCAAAGCTGTAGCCTCCGGTGCCAGCATTGATGCCCGAGACTTTAATGGAATGCAGCCCGTGGACTTAGCCATTGATCGTGGTTTTTTTGATATCGCCCATTTTCTGATTTCCAAACGCAACGACACGGCCACCGACCCTCAACAATCGATACGAGATGCGAACACCGATTCCGATACGGCAAACCCTGAGCCAATGACCGAACCAACCGTCGTCGAAACGCCCCAAGCCCCAGAAACACCTGTGGTGCAAGAGCTTGATGTGACGCCTCCCCAAGAACCTGATGCGGTTCCAGATGTCGTCGTGGCTCAAGAACCTGACATAGCCGTGCAAGAAACCGTAAAAAAACCAAAGCCAACTCAGGAAAATGCTCAGACTCAAACGTTTAATGAAGTTAAGCGGCTCGATACGAAAAAAACCACCGCGACCAGAAAATTTTTCAGCACTTTCTTGGACTTCTTCAAGCCCGCGAACACCACCGGAATCATGCGCAAAGAGCGCACACAAGACGATCCAGCCACAGATATCCTCACACCGAACGAACTCAACGCACAGCTCCAAGCTCTTGAAGCCGAACTTGGCCCCGCCCTGCAAGTCACGTCTCCCGTCCTTAAACCGTCTGAGGCCGATGCGAAACGTCGCAACGAACGCATTGCCAAGGCTCGAGCTGCTAAAAAACCACCCGGCTCCTCTGCTGAACAATCGGCCAATGCGGGCGGCGCTGATCCGTTTGGGGATTTTAAATCCACAAATTCAGCCACCCAGGAAACGTCAGAATCTCCCTCGACAGCTGCGCCGCTTACCAACGGCCAGCCCTTTGGCGGCGGTGTTGATCCAGATATTTTGGCTATGTTAGATGGTACCTATGAAGACCCCGCGACTGCAGCCATAAGCACGCCAGAAAGCACGGCGCAAAACGACCCCTTTGCCCCCCTTGGTGCCGATGCGGCCCCAACACCCGACCCCTTTGCTATGGACCAACCGCAAGATGTTGCTGTGTTAAAGGCCAAAAGCCCGCCCTCTCGCGCAACACCCCCCGCTGCGGATCCATTTGGTGATCCCGCCCCTGCTGCTGCGGACCCCTTTGCTGATCCCGCTCCTACTGCTGCGGCGGACCCCTTTGCCGACGCTGCCCCTGCGGCGGCGGACCCCTTTGCTGATCCCGCCCCTGCTGCTGCTGCGGACCCCTTTGCCACCCCTAATACTGCAGGCACCACAGATGTTCTGGCAGGATTGTTGGATACCACAGATGGCTCAAAAGCACCCAATGGCTGGGATGTCAAAGCGGTTGAAGGGGCGACCATTCCCAACGAAGTCCAATTGTTGAGCACCATTGAAGCCACGGGCACCACGCTTGAAGGGGTCGAATTAGCGCTTGGTTCTGGCACCGTTGTTGGGCAAGAAATTGATGAAAACCGTCTAACGTTGATGAAAGAAGACACCATCCACAAACCGTGTCTTGTCAAAGGCGGGCCTGAAACCATGTTTTGCGTCGATAAAGTCAGCTGGCCATTTGAATTGGAAGAAGACTTCTTGGTCGACACTATTATGTACCAAGGCACCAGTACCGTATCGCGCTATGACGCAGGACGCGCCACCAACTTTCATGCCTTATTTAAAAGCATCTCGTTTGCCCGAGTCATTGACTATTACATTAATCGTTACGGCCAACCGAGCGAGATTGTCCAACGCGCCGTCGCTCCCTTGGCGAAACCACGCATGGACAACCCAACCTATATCTGGCGCAATAGGGAAGCCGGCACGGACACCACCACGACCTTGGAAATTCGCAAATTTGACGATGAAGGCGGCAGTTTCCCCGACACGCGGCGTGGTCTTATCAAGCTATACCGCAGTCATGCCGGACCTATTTTCCCGCAGTTATCACAACTTGAACTGATGGTTCTAAAAGCCAACGGCTCGGTTGATACTTTTGCGGCCCCCAAACCCGAAAGCGTTTGGTAGACCACTCAATACCGTCCCGTTATTTGTCCCCACCACACGCTCAACACCGCGCCTGTGTGAGCATTGGCGGCCCCACCCGTGTGCAATTGTCGGTCCACAAGACGGGCCAAAACCAAGGCTGGAAAGGCCGCTTTTTTTACCGCTTTGGGCAAATTCTGGGCGCGCGCCCGGCACAGTAAATCTTGAATTTTGGCGCGCACCTCTTCTTCACTAAAGGCGGTTTTAACAGATAAAAATTTTGCCAACACATGGGCCGTTCCAATATCACGGGCTGCCGTTTGCGCCCCTTCGTGATCGACACTCAACCGATCCAACAGCAAACCCGCATACGCGCCGCCAGTGGCTTCAGCATAACGGCAGAGATCGTCAAAAGTGGGGGGTGTTTGTTCCAGTTCGAAAAGACGGGCTTGGACCAATGCCCCCAACAAGGCCATATTTAAGTTGAGCGGTGCCAAGGCAAGGGCTACGGGATGCGCCGGAAGCTGATCCGCCGCCAAGGCATCAAGCCACCATTGCAGTCGAATGTGGCCCAACATGGGCTCACTGACGGCCCCAGGAATGCGGGCAATTTCCTGATCAAAAGCCAACAAAGCCAACAGCGCTTGGCGCTTGCTCAAAGGGGCGGTCAACGCACACAGGTAACGCGCTCGATCAGACCGGGCAAGTTCAAAAACTTCAGCTTCAAGTGTGGGCATAATTGGAACTCTAAGGCTACGGAGAGGATTGTTTTAGCGCACAGCGAAAGGTTTAGGTCATTTTTCTTGGATCTGCAAAGTTCATTTGAAATTCTAAAAATCATCACCATCTTTCAAGTCAGTTGCTTATCCCCTTTAACAAATGAGGTTATCCATGGCTTTTGAACTCCCCGCACTGCCTTATGCAAAAGATGCTTTGGCTCCCCATATTTCGGCTAACACTTTGGACTTCCACCACGGCAAGCACCACAACACCTATGTTGTTAACCTCAACAATTTGATTGCCGACACCGATTTGGCTGATAAAAGCCTTGTCGAGATCATGAAAGCCACCGCTGGTGACGCTTCAAAAGCGGGTGTCTTCAACAATGCAGCCCAGGTGTGGAACCATACGTTCTTTTGGAACTCCCTAAGCCCCAACGGCGGCGGTGCCCCAAGGGGTGCCCTTGCCCAAGCAATCGAAGACACTTTCGGCTCTCTAAACGGCTTTAAAGATGCCTTCAAAACCGCTGGCTTGACCCAGTTCGGTAGCGGCTGGGCATGGTTGGTGTCACGCGATGGAAAACTTGAAATCGCCAAGACACCCAACGCCGAATGCCCCCTGACGTCCGGAGCCACCCCGATCATCACGTGTGACGTTTGGGAACACGCCTACTACCTCGATTACCAAAACCGTCGCCCAGACTTTCTGGACACGTTCTTGAACGAACTGATCAACTGGGATTTCGCCAGCGCCAACTTCAAAGGCTAAGGCAAATCATCAAGGAGCCTCTCGCTCCCCAGCCAGAAACATAAAGCGTGACCGATAAATCTGTCGGTCACGCTTTTATTTTGTCGGTGTCATAATGCCTGTTTTTAACCCGAACTGAACATTTTAAAGACCCATTTTTGGTTCACAAGGTGGTTCCATACACGCCCTTTTGATTATATGGATTGATAATAAAATAGTTTTATATTTAAACAAATATTGAAATATAAAACTATTCGAGTTACAACTCTCTTTATGGATCAAGACGTCGCCGTAAAAAGATTAAGTGAATTAGGCCATTCCACAAGAATGTCTGTGTTTCGGTTGCTGGTGAAGGCAGGGGACAAAGGTTTGCCTGTTGGTGAAATGCAAAAACACCTCGATGTTTCTGCCCCCAATATGTCACATCACCTTCATCGCTTGATTGCCGTTGGTCTTGTCAAACAAGAAAGAGACGGAAGAACCCTTTATTGTTTTGCCGAACTTGATGCCTTACGAGACGTCATGGACTTTTTAGAAGCGGAATGCTGCACCCTTTAGCGTTCTTTTTTTTGAACTTTATATTTCAATGTTTGTGGAATTATTTAAGGCTTATGTTATGGATATAGATCAAATAATGACTTTCATTTCGTCCCCTCAAGCTGCTGAAATGCTTGAAGAAAGTTCAAAAATGTTCCTTAAGCTTTTTCTTGAGCTTACTTTTTTATTCCTGATCATTAGCTATCTCGTCGCCATGCTTAACCAGAAACTATCGGCTGAGAAAATACAACGTATCTTGGGCACCCAAGGCGGACGCGGATATTTCACCGCAGCAGCTTTGGGCGCAATCACCCCTTTTTGCAGTTGTTCAACCATCCCTATGCTGGTTGGACTTTTAAAAGCGCGGGCGGGGTTTGGTCCAACCATGACTTTCCTGTTCACCTCCCCTCTTCTCAATCCAATCATCATTGCACTGTTCATTCCAGTGTTAGGATTAAACGTCACCCTCGCTTACGGTGCCTTAGCCTTAAGCATTTCCCTTCTCGCTGGAATCCTGCTGCAAACCCTTGGTTTTGAGAGATATATCAAAGAAGATATGCTCGTTGAGAAAAAGACATGTTGCGGTTCAAGCTGTGGGGACGCCCCACAGCTTGAACCCTCCCAATGGCGAAAAGCATGGGACGAATGCTGGTCACTCTTTCGCCAGATGTTCCCTTATATGTTAATTGCCATGATGGTCGGGGCACTTGTCCATGGTTTTGTACCTGCTGATTTTTTCTCAAGTGTAGCCGGTCCCGATAACCCCGCAGCCATTCCAACAGCAGCGATTATTGGCATCCCTTTATATATAAGAGTCACAGCCCTCCTGCCCCTTGTCGCATCTTTCATTGCAAAAGGAGTTAGTCTGGGGGCCATTATTGCCTTAGTTATTGGCAGCGGCGGGGCGAGCTTGCCTGAGGTTATCCTTTTAAAGAAGCTCTTTCATTGGCCGTTATTGCTAGCCTTTCTACTGGTTATCTTCAGCATGGCCGTCATTGGTGGCTTTACCTTTAATTTCCTTCTGACATAAGAAAATGTGTCCTCAAAGCCCCTTTCCCTGACTTGAACGGTGATAGGTGCACTTGATCATACAGAACAGGCCATATTTATGTTATAATGTAATGTTTCGATGCTCGTAATGTCCTTGATAGCAACAGGTTGACGAGGTGGCGAAGATGAAACGGTTCAAAAATATTCTCGTGGTTTTCAACGATGTCGTTGGTGACGATGACACCTTGGCTCAGGCCGTTTCCCTGGCAAAACGGAACAAAGCATGCTTGACGGTTGTCGAAGTCGTCGAAGATTTAACCTTGCCACCGAACTTCATTGTCGAAAAAGAAAAACATCTTCACCGTTTGATCGAATCAATGCAGCAAGACGGCATCACAGTCCGTTCTGTCGTTTTGACAGGAACGCCAGCTCTGGAAATCATTCGACAAGTCCTGCGTGAAAACCACGACCTCGTCATGATTCCTGCAGAAGAAGAAGATGGATACAGAAGCCTATTCTTTGGCGGAACCTCTTTGCGCCTTATGCGAAAATGCCCGTGCTCTGTTTGGGTGACAAAACAAGGCCTACACAAGAACTGCGTACGGATTCTGGCAGCAATTGGCCCCAATTCGGATGATTTTCACGAGGATGAACTGAACACAAAAATTATGGACCTCGCAACCTCTTTGGCGCGAACGAATCGCTGCGAGCTGCATATTGCACATGCGTGGGATATTACAGGTGTTGATGCCGATTCCCTGCACTCAGAAACCACTCAGGAAATGAGAGATGAAATATTCAACAAGCACAAATTGGCCCACCAAGAGCCGCTTGAACGTTTTCTTGAACGGTACGATTTGAAAGACATCAATCATCAGATTCACTTGTTAAGCGGTGATCCAGAATTCATGCTTCCCCAATTGACGGACACGGTTGGAATCGACCTGATTGTCATGGGAACAATCTGCCGCACGGGAATACCAGGATTCTTTATCGGCAATATAGCGGAAGGTATTCTGCGTCAGGTGAAGTGTGCGGTTCTGACCGTTAAGCCCGATGGCTTCGTAACCCCCGTCACATTGGAACCCCGTTAACGTTGCACACCTCTAATATCTAAAATTGTCTCGTAATCGCAAGGTTCGGAAATTAAATGATATGGAAGTCCATGTTTTTCTTCAGGTTTTATTGATCATCCTACTAACAGCCAGGATCTTTGCAGAGCTTGCCTCGCGCCTAAAGGCACCTTCGGTGATCGGCGAACTTATTGCGGGCGTGGTGCTTGGACCAAGTCTGCTGGGCTGGATCGAGCCCTTTGAAGCGATTAAATTGCTCGCGGAAATCGGCATCATTTTGCTGTTGTTTGAGGTGGGCTTAGAGACCGACCTCATGAAGTTGAGCCAGTCCGGTTTGAAATCGATAATTGTCGCTATAGGTGGTTTTGTTTTCCCGTTCATCCTTGGGGCTTTGCTGAGTTACGGCGTTTTCGGACTGTCGTTGCTGGTATCGCTGTTTATTGGCGGAACGCTGACGGCCACAAGTGTTGGCATTACGATAAGGGTGCTCAGAGATCTAAAAATTCAGCAAGGGCACGAAGGCCAGATCGTGCTTGGCGCAGCTGTGCTGGACGATATCTTTGGCGTTGTGTTGCTGGCGCTTCTCTATGAATTCTCGATCGGAGGCGGCATCAGCATGACGAATATCAGCAAGGTGGTGCTGTTCATTGGAATATTTTTTGTGGTGGCCCCCATTGCGGCAAAGTTAATTTCACTGGTTATCAAACGGATAGATAAAACAACGGAAGTCCCTGGCTTGATTCCGACCATGATGGTGTCCCTCGTCTTATTTTTCGCCTGGCTGGCCAAGGAAGTTGGAGCCCCCGAAATGTTGGGCGGATTTGCCGCAGGGCTGGCTTTGTCACGGCGGTTCTTTTTACCCTTGGGTGTCGCGCTTCATGCGGACCCCTTGTTTGCGAGGCGGATCGAAGAGCAGATGAAACCGATCATTCATCTCTTCACACCTATCTTTTTTGTCATGGTGGGGTTATCCCTGAATTTACGGGACATCGACTGGAGTTCATTCCATATATGGGGATTGTCCCTGATGCTTTTAGCTGCGGCTGTGGCAGGAAAGTTCGCCGGGGCCCTTGTGATCAGAGAACCTTGGGATTCACGCTTTATCGTTGGCGTTGCCATGATCCCACGCGGCGAGGTCGGTTTGATTTTCGCCGAGTTGGGGCGTCAAAGCGGAGTCTTGGCCAATGAACCCTACGCTGCGTTGATCATCGTCATCGCACTGACCACCTTGATCCCGCCCTTCATCATGAAGTGGTTCTATGGCAGTCGCTTTGGTGAAAGACTGATCCGCCAAGCCAAGGAATGATGGCTTGGGATCACAAGCCGTGACAAACCAGAAGTCTGGAATTAAGGCCATAGGGGTCAGGGGACCCCATCTGAGTCCCCCAAAGCACAACAACATGAAGATCAGAACGAACCTCACTGCCGCACCTCCCTATTCGCCCGAAACAAGCGTAACGGTTTAGGGCGCTACGGTAAGCTGGTAGCTCTCATGACAAGCAACGCATTTTGAAAGGTTTTCATCGAGTTTTTGCATAACGGCCTCACCACTGATATCTGCGGCGGCACCGATTTCGTCGAAGCCCTTGTGGGCCGACAGACCCAATTGTTTAAACGCGAGCGGGAGTTTGAGCATCACCGGCATGGGGACCGCTTCCGCTTCGGCCATACCGACCTTGTGCGTAATCGATTTGACTTGGGCTAAATCTCCGGCATTCACAGCGCCAATGATGTCTTGAACAGCGACGAGCATGGCGCGCATTTCGCTCAATACAAAACTCCGTTCGGGCGCTGATAAGGCAATCGCCTCGCGCCCATCTTCGGCCGTAACGGTGGTGCCCGCGACAAATTTAAAGCCAATAAACGCCGCACTCGCGGCCCATAATAAAATCGCAATCAAGGCAAAGTTTTTCGTCGTCATTAATTTATTCCTTTAGGGAGGGTTGGAAAAAAAACCAAATTTCATCGGCTTGGGGCTTCAAATCAAAGCCATAATCATACAGTGACCAGCGCAACAGCAGGCCTTGAATCATCGTAACGACGGCTTGCCCCAATACGTTCGGATCAACGTCGGCTTTGATTGATCCATCAACAATGCCCTCGCCGATCAAGTCCGTAATGCGTCCAGCATAGCCTTTCATCGAGGTGCGGATATCGGCTTTCAAGACCGGATCATTTTGATGCAAACGGTCCGAAAACAACAACGCCGGAACGCCACGGTTTTCGTCGATGACGGCTAAGTGAGCGGTGATCAGGTTTTTCAAGCGCGTGGCCCCAGGTGTGGTTTTGTCTTCGAAAATGGGGTTTTGGCTGATAAACATGTGTTTTTTTGCCTGAACAAAGGCTTCGCGAAACACCTCATCCCGGCTTGAAAAATGCCGAAAAACTGTTGCCTGAGACACCCCCATACGGTCCGCAATGGCCTGGGTGGTGACGGTACCAACGCCAATTTCGGCCGCTAAGCACAAAGCCGTTTCGGCAATTTCTGTGCGCCGCTCACTATGGGATTTACGCTTGATCATGGTCTCGACAACCTCAAAGTATATATGTAAGTGATTACATACTTACATATATAAAGGAAAGGTAACAAGTGCTAAATTGACAAATCTCATGGGGCGCGTTCTTTTATGGCGCTTGCGTGGCGAAAGCGATGCGGGTGAAGCCGCTGTTTTTAGCCAATGCCAGCACTTCGGCAATCCGTTGGTAGGGCACCGCACCGTCACCGCCAAGCTTCAATACGCGTTCTGCGTCCTGGTGATGGACGGCTTTCAAGCGTTGACCGAGTTCTTCGTCGGCCACCTCTTCGCCGTCCAACAGCAACGTGCCATCGGCCATGACTTCCAACGTGGTGACGCTTGGTTCCGTGATCGGGTCCGCTTGGGCTTTTGGCAGATCAACACGCAACGCTTCGGCCATCAACGGGGCCGCCACAATAAAAATCACCAACAACACCAACATCACGTCCACCAACGGCGTCACGTTGATTTCGCTCATGGGTTGGTCAGAATCGCCGTCCGAAAGGCCGCCCGCCATATCAGCTTCTCCCCGCAGACCGCACCGCAGATAAAATGCGAATTGCATTGCTGTCAACGGTGCCAAACAAGCGCCGCAATTGACGCAACAACAGGTTATAGCCAACCACCGCCGGGATCGCCGTAAACAAGCCCGCCGCCGTCGCCACCAAAGCTTCGGCCACGGGTCCGGCAATCAAATCCATGCTTAAGGATTCAGCCGCCCCGAGCCCCTGTAAAGCGTGCATAATGCCCCACACGGTTCCAAATAGGCCAATAAACGGCGCGGTATTTCCGATGGTGGCAAGCAAGGTTAAACCGCCTTCAAATTTCAGTCGGCTTTCCCGGGCCAAAGCCCCGGCCATAGCATCTTGGTCCCCCAGGGCCACGCCCTGAAGGCCGTTCAAAATATGGGCGGAGGGGCTATTTAAGGCAGGCTTGCCTTCGCCCCGATACGCCCGTTCGGCTTTTAAAGTTTGGAAAAATTGGGCACTTTTAAACACCATAAGGGTCCAACTCAACAGCGACATCGCGATCAAGACCATAAAGACCCCGCGCACGATTGCATCGGCGTCTTGCCACCACGACATCAGTTCCATATTAGCAGTCTCCATAACAATCCTTTTGGTGTTTTGAGTTAACCCGTAGTCAGCTGAAAATCGAATGGGATCAGTACTTCACCGTCCACCTCACGTCCGCCCCGGGTGGCCGGCGCAAAGCGCCAGCGCAACACGGCAACCCGCGCGGCCCGATCCAACAAGGCATAGCCAGAGCTTTGTTGCAGCTCAACGCTTTTCACCGCACCATCAAACCGAACCTGAACTCGCAAAATGACGCGGCCTTCCATGCCTCGCTTACGCGCCTGGGTCGGATAGGCTGGTTTGGGGTTTTTTAAATACGCCACATGTTGGCTGGGCGGCACATAAGCGGGTTGCGCCGCCACCGCATCGGCGCCTTTAAAGGACACGATTTTGGCTTCTGGTTTTGGTTGAGGTTTGGATTTGGGCTTGGCTTCGGGCTTCGGCTTGGCTTTAGGTTTGGGCTTTTGAATCGGTTTAGGCTTTAGAATGGGCTTTGACTTGAGGCTTGGTTCTGCCTTCGCCATCACAACGGGCTCCGGCTCAACTTTTACAACGGGGTCTTCAATGACTTTTTCGACGGTATCTTCAACGGTTTTGGGCTGCTCTGCCGCCGCCGAAGACGGCAATTCGACAATTTCAAATCCACTCAACGGCATCGGCACGAGACGGTCTTGAGGGCCGAACCCGACGACCCCCCAGGCCACAGCACCGTGCACAATCACGGCCGTCCCGAACGATGCAAATGATTTAATGAAAACGTTCATTGCCTACCTCGAAAATGGGGCCACAGCGTTTAACGGCTGCGGCCCCTTTCGCCTAAAACGCCCCGGTCAAACGTACGTAGAACGCCCGTCCAGGTTCATTCACTTGCGTTTCGGTCGCATCGAATGAATTCGCTTTATTCAAGTGGTTGGCATAGGTCTTATCCATCACATTGGTAACGCCAAAGCCCAACTCTAGGTTATCGGTCAACGAGTTGGCTCCGTACAGGTCTGCCGTCACATAACCTGCTGTTTGACCGACATCCCGACCACTGCCCGTGGCGGTACTGCTGTCAACACGGGTTTGTTTGGCCGCCGCATTGGCACGCACACCAAACAACCATCCGTTTGTTGGATAGGACACGTCCATGGTCATTTTCAATGGTGGGATTTGCGCCAAGGCGCCGTTGGTGTCTTTGTTGTCACCATGGGTTAAGGACATGGATCCGACCATGGATACCTTGTTGTCAAAGGTCCGGTTGGCCGACACGTCAAAGCCCATCAAATTGGCATCAATGTTGCGAAACACCACGGCGGTGTCATTTAACAAGATGCCAGCTTGACCACGCGCCACATCGCGAAAGATGTAGTCATTTACATGGTCATAGAACGCCGAAGCCGACACCGCATATCCGCCAAGCTTGGTGTTCACACCCAAGTCCAACTGATAGTGTTTTTCCGGATTCAAACGAACATTACCAATTTGACGCTTTGTGTCCGTCATATGATCCGCCGCAATGTTGCGTTCGGTCGTGTTGGCCGTGCGCACGGCACGGCTTACGGTCAGGTAGGTGGTGGTATTTTGGTCAAATTTTTGTTCAAACCGTGCCAATCCACTGAGGTTATTTTCGCTGACGTTGGCAAAGTCATAGCCATAGTACATGCTGTAAAGTTCATTGGCCGAACGATTAATCATACCCGATACAGAAGCCACTTTATTGGCTTTATCAGCCGTTATTTTGACATTGTCATAGCGCAAACCAAACTTAACGGATTTTTCTGTATCCAGGTCATAAGTCGTTTCCCCAAACAGGCCGATTTCTCGACTGGATACGCCCGGCCACACATAGGCTTGCGTGGTTACAACATTGGTCGCATTGGTCCCCCGATAGCGAATCGCGGTGCGGTCTAAGCTTTTATAATCCAAGCCAACAAGAGCATCTTGACCGCCGACACGAACATCGCTTTCAACCTTAAAACCACGCGTATTCGAAGTGCTGGGCGTTTTCATGTACATGGGAGTCGCTCGCAAGGAGTAGCCATCCATCAAATGGTCAACGCCAGAATCATATGCATTAAAGCGCACGGCCTTTAAGGTCGGGCCTTCAATGTCTTTTTTGAATTTCAAACGCATCACATCGGTGGTGGCGGACGGAGAATCCATCATAGCCCCCGCAAACAACACATCTGTGGTTTTATCGCGCTCAAACCCAACCGACAATTCGGTTCTGTCGTTGGGTGTCCATCCCATTTGCAGGCCGGAAGACCATTGATTGAACGCACTACGGATTTCTGTCCCGGCTCCATCACTGTAATTTGCACCATGACTTTTGGTGCCCGAGGCCCGAGCGTAGCCTTCACCCAGCTTATAGGCGACTTCGAGATTGCTGTTGTACGCCGAATCATTGGAACTGCCGCCGACACCAAATTTAACCTGGTAAGGTTTTTGATCATCAAGAGCCGGAGCATTGTGTTCCAAAATCACCGTACCACCGGTGCCACCGGGACCATGGCGAACACTTTGAAAGCCTTTTTCCACGATAACGCGGTCATAACTATCAATAGACGATAGAGAGGCTGGTGGATCCATACGGCTTGGACAACCGCCAAACATGAACGCGCCATCGCTGATGATGTTCAATTGTTCTTGTTGCTGGCCGCGAATAACGGGGTCTAGTCCGTGACCACTCATACGGATCGCATCAACACCAGGGATGGATTTTAAAAATTCCCCGACATCTGCCGACGGGGCAATATCGGTCCGGTTCAGTTCAATGTTGATGGTCGTAGGCAAGCTGCGGCCTTCGACGACGATGCCTTCCAGCACCGTTGCATCTTGAGCCAAAACAGGTTGGGCCAAGGCGGTGGAAGACAGCAAAAGCGTAGTTAAAGCGGCGCGGGTTTTACCCGACACCCAAAAATTGGTGTGCATTGTTTTTTCGCGCCCCCTAAATAACAGAGGCGTCCCTTGTTCTATGTTCTTTTTGAAGTGAAGGTGCGCGCGAAGCAGACGTCCGGCCCAAAGGCGGAACGTCGTTCACACGATATCAATCTCAAACGAACAGAGGGGGTGCGCGCGAAGGCCTCGTCTGACTCCGCCAAATACTGACTTGGCGATATTGAGGCACCACAACAAAGGCTGTGGGTTGGTTCAGCGGTTCAAGGATCACCGAAGCCGTAGCAAGAGGGGCGATAAAGTTCACAGATCCGTATGCGATGCAGTGCGAACAAGGGCCGGTCGAGCTGGGGACGATAGGTGTCCCCTCTTGGCTAATGGGGTGTTGTTCAATGCCATTGACGGTACAAATGACGATATAGCGCTCGTCTTGAGCCGTTTCCAATGCCAACGCTTGGCCCACGGGCAAAAGCGTTTGCAAAACCAACGCGAACACAGCCAACCACGCCGAAACACGACGGCGGGTGCATATAGCTTTGGTCGATGGTTGGGCAAAAAGGCCCATTGGAAAACGTCCCCCAGAAAATCTCATTATTGCGGCAACCCTATCGCCCGGCTTCATACATTGCAAGCCTCTAATTTACCGCCACCAACGCCGCCGCCACCGAACGTTCTTCGATGGATAGAATATTGAAGGTTCGACACGCCGCCGACGTGTCCATCCATTCCAACACGATGCCCTGGGCTTTCAAAGCCACACGCAGGTCTTCGGGGGGCAGTGTGAAAGAGGCGCCACAGCCAACCAGCAAGATTTCTGGCTTGGGCTCGGATTGAACGACCGCCGCCAAACCTTCAAAGGTCAATTCTCCGGACCAGGATTGGGTATGGTCTAAAAACACCAAAACAGGCCCGACATAATCAACCTGAGTGATTTTAAAGCCACCGTCACCATAGGCGTGCACCAACTGGCGGTTGGGCGGAGTCTTTGGTGTGATGTCTAAGGACATTACAAAGAGGTCTGCTCAATGGTCGAAGGCTTGCCTTCGTCATCGTTGGTACGTCGGTGAACGCCCATGCGCAACAACAACGGTACCGCCACACACACGGATGAATAGGTCCCGATAATTACACCCCAGATCATGGCAAACGCAAAGTCACGAATGATTTCGCCGCCTAAGAAATATAAGGCCCCTAAGGCAATCAAGGTGGTGAACGAGGTCATCATGGTGCGCGACAATGTTTCGTTGACGCTTTCGTTCAACAGTTGCTCCATGGGTTTGGTTTTGTATTTGCGCAAGTTTTCCCGCACCCGGTCAAACACCACCACGGTATCATTGATGGAATACCCCGCAATGGTCAAAACCGCCGCCACCGTAGACAAATTAAACTCTAACCCCAACAGCGAAAAAATACCGATGGTGCTGATCACATCGTGACTGAGGGCAACGACCGCGCCCAACCCAAACTGCCATTCAAAGCGCATCCAGATGTAAAACAAAATCGCCAAAATGGCTGACACCACCGCATAAACGCCGTTCCAAAACAACTCATCAGACACCTTAGGTCCAACCAGTTCGGTGCGGCGGTATTCGACGCCATCGCCCAAAGCTTGTTTGACCTTAGCGATGGCAATGGCTTGCGCTTTTTCGCCACCTTCTTGGGCTTGCAAACGGATCAAAATGTCATCCGAAGCGCCAAATTCTTGCAATTCGACCGAGCCTAAGCCTAAGCCCTTGAGGGTATCGCGCATGGAGCCAATTTGGTTGGGCTTTTCGGTTTTCACCTCGATCATGATGCCGCCCGTGAAATCGATGCCGTAACTCATGCCCTTGGTCGAAAACACGCCAATGCTGGCCGCAATTAAGATCGCGGAGAAAATATAAAAAATTGTCCGCCGCCCCATGAAATTAAAGTTGGGCGTTTCGGGAAGTAGTTTAAAACGAGCCATAAATCTATAATCCCTAAATTTCCAAAGTGGTCGGACGCGCGCGGCGCAACCAGGTGGCCACCAACAAACGTGTCACCCAAATGGCGGTAAACATGGAGGATATAATGCCAACCGCCAGCGTTACGGCAAAGCCCTGAACGGGACCAGAGCCAAAGGCAAACAACAACACGGCAGCAATCAAGGTGGTCACATTGGCATCAACAATGGTGACAAACGCGCGTTTATAACCCGCATCCACCGCCGACATAATTTTTCGTCCAGCCTTCAATTCTTCGCGTATGCGTTCAAAAACCAGCACATTGGCGTCCACCGCCATGCCGATGGTCAACACGATGCCCGCAATGCCCGGAAGGGTCAGGGTCGCCTGTAACATCGACAACAGGGCCGTAATGATCACCATATTCAAAATCAAGGCCACATTGGCAAATAGGCCAAAACGTCGGTAATACAAAGCCATAAAGAAAATCACGGCCATCAGGCCAATCATCGAAGCCGTTTTACCAGCCGCAATGGAATCCGCACCCAATCCCGGTCCGACCGAGCGTTCTTCCAACACCGTCAAGGGGGCGGGCAAAGCACCCGCACGGAGCAACAGGGCGAGATCATTGGCGCTGGCAACGCTGAACTGCCCACTGATCTGCCCGGCCCCGCCTAAAATGGGTTCACGGATTACAGGCGCGGACAGCACTTTTTTATCCAAAACGATGGCAAATGGTTTGTTGACGTTTGCCATGGTGACGGCCCCAAAAAGCTTGGCCCCGACCGAATCAAAACGGAAATTAACCACCGCTTCGTTGGTCTGCTGATCAAAACCCGTCGAGGCGTCAATCAAGGTGTCCCCCCCGACCATCACGCGTTTTTTGACCAAATAGCGGCGCGGGCGTCCCGTGGAATCAATTTCATCTTGTGACGGCAAAAACATCGTGCCCGGAGGTACGCGTCCAGACAAAGCATCCGCCATGGAAGCCTTATCATCTAGCAGATGGAAGGTAAGTTTGGCGGTTTTGCCCAACAAACGTTTCAAACGTTCCGGATCGTCAAGTCCTGGCACCTGAACCAAAATACGGTCGTCGCCTTGACGGACAATGGTCGGTTCGCGCACGCCCGTTTCATCAATACGGCGGCGCACGATTTCGATGGATTGATCCACCGCCGCAATGCGTAGGTCGCGTTGGGCCTTTTCCGACATCATCAAAGTGATCACGCCAGTATCGGAAAGATTGGTTTCATACCCAACCCCAAGACCACGAATTTTGTCGTATGCATCCTGGGCCGTGTTTAAATTCTTTAAGGTCACCGTCGCGCCGCCACGGACACGGCTAAGACCTGAATAGAATACGCGATCTTCGCGCAATTGAGTGCGGATGGAATCCACCAACGAATCCAGCCGTTCGTTGACCACCACACCGACCTCGACCTCTAACAACAGGTGCGAGCCGCCTTGCAGATCAAGGCCAAGGTTGACCTGGGCGCTCGGCAACCAGCCGGGCAAGCTTTCAGCCGCCTTGCGATCCATCAGGTTGGGGGCCGCAAAGGCTAATCCCAGCGAACACAGGCCAAGGATCAATGTGACCTTCCAGGTTTCGAACTTAAGCATGCCGGGACGTCCTCTTAAATAGCCTCAGGATTAGTCTTTAAGCAGCTTTTTCAGGCCACCTTTTTTTGCGACTTTCTTTTCAGCTTTTTCAGCTTTTTCCGTATCAGGTGCCGAAGTTTCTTCAATGATGTCAGCATCGGGAATCACATCGGCTTCTGCGTCAGCTTCATCGTCAGATTCTTCGTCGGCCTTGTCGGCCTTGTCGGCAGGTTCGGGTTTGGAAACCACGCTTGAGACCAGCCCACGATCCACACGAACTTTTACGCCATCGGCGATTTGCACCATCAATTCGCCATCGCCAACAACTTTGGTCACGACACCCAAGATGCCCCCACCGGTGACAATCCGGTCGCCGCGACGAATGGACCCAAGCATTTCTCTATGCATTTTCTGCTTTTTTTGCTGAGGACGGATCAGCAAGAAATAGAAAACACCGAAAATCAACACCAACGGCATCATGGATTGGAACAAACCAGGTTGGGCAGCGTCCCCAGCGGCTTGGGCAAAAGCAGGCGAAATCAACATTGAACACTCCTAGCGCCTATTTAAAGGCAGGCAAATTTCAAAAGGTACGCGGAATATAAGCTTCCCACGCGCTTATGCAATCGTAACTGTGCGCTTTTTCTTCATTTAGGTGGCATTGACGCTCTCTTTCAGAGTCTTTACCCTTCAAAACATGACAAATCATGACCTTACCCCCGTTTTAGAGCGCATCGCCGATGCCTTAGAAGCCTTAGGCCCCAAGCCCCCCATCACACCCGATGTCGATGGTGCAGATGCCTTTGTATGGCACGCCTTAACTGGCCAGCTCGCTCCGATACCAAAGGTCAACCGAGTCGCGTTCGATCTGTTACAAGGCATTGACCAACAGGGAACAACCTTGCTTGCCAACACCCGCCAATTTGCCGCCGGGCATGCCGCCAACAACGCGCTGTTATGGGGCGCACGGGGCACCGGTAAAAGCTCATTGGTCAAAGCCGTGCATGAAGTTCTCAATCGCGAGGCCCCGGGCAGCCTGATGTTGGTGGAAATTCACAGAGAAGACATCCCCACCCTGCCCGGCCTGCTAGACCTTTTAAAGAACCTCAGCCGACGCACGGTGCTGTTTTGTGATGACCTGTCGTTTGACCATGATGATGCTGCGTACAAGTCCCTGAAGGCCGTTTTGGAAGGCGGTCTTGAGGGACGGCCCAACAACGTCCTTTTTTATGCCACCTCCAACCGTCGTCACCTAATGCCCCGCGACATGATCGACAACGAAAAATCCACCGCAATCCATCCCGGCGAAGCGGTCGAAGAAAAAGTCTCCCTCAGCGATCGTTTCGGCCTGTGGCTGGGCTTTCATAACCTAGACCAAGACACCTACTTCGCCATCGTGAAGGGCTATGTTGAATTTTACAAAATTGACATCACCGCCACAGATATGCGCGCCCAAGCCTTGGAATGGTCCATGACAAGGGGGGCGCGGTCTGGGCGCGTGGCGTGGCAGTTCATCCAGGACTTGGCGGGCCAACAGGGCTTAAGCTTAGACTAATCACCGTAACCAAAGGCTTGAATATACGGCGACAACTGATCCATAATAGGTTCTAAGTGCCGTTCGTACCGAAGCCAGCGCCCTTTGGCCCGGCTATGCAGTTTTTCTCCGACTTGCGCATAACTGGGCGTGACGATATGGCCTTTTTGGGCTTGATCTTGATAGCTGAGGATTTCATCCACCCAGTTAAGCCCCATAAAGTCGAGCACCGGAGTTACCGTGGCTTCCAGACCTTGGACCAAGTCTTCATAGCGAAATTCGATCCAGCTCATTGGCAGCTCGTTTTTTTGGCGTATCCACAAACTCATCAATCGATCATAAACCCAAGCTGTCTCTTCTAAGGTCTGGAAATTGGCCAAAGCGTTGGTTTGAGCAAAGTTTTGTAAGAAACTGCTTAGGCACACATCGCGCGGATCGCGCAGCGCCATGACCACCTTGGCCTGTGGAAACAAGCGCACAGCCAGGTCTAACAGGTGAATATTCATCGGCATTTTATCGATCAAAAGACGCCCATTGATACCGCCCGTGATCTTTTCTGCCAGGTGCCAAAACTGCGTTCTTAGGTTTCCTAAAGCATCTTCATCAAGGCCGTTAAAGGACTTCGATAAGTCCACGCTTTTCGCAAGAATTGCCAGCGGGCTTTCTTCGTTCGTCGTGACCACGGCTGAATGTTTGGACAGCATTTGTTCAAACAAAGTGGTGCCCGAACGCGGAAAACCAACAAAGAACACTGGGCTGTGTTGATCGTTTCCCAAAGACGAAACAACGGGTCCCGCATCCATCCGGTCATGAGCAAGATTGACGATAGCTTGAAATTTAAGAGGATCAACATCACACCGCAAAGCATCGACCCGTTCCAAGGCATTCGCGCCTTCAAACGCCGCAAAGGCTTCATCACTGCGGTGCAACACATCCAGAGCTTGCCCAAAAACGAACAACGTTTCGATTTTTAAGGCATCATTTTCTTCCCGTTTAATAAGCGGATTAAGCCGGACCAAAGCCGATTCTGGCTTTTGATGACGCAAATCCAGCCTTGCGCCCTGTAAATTTGCCAACGCGTGATTGGGCTGTTGCGCCAAAGCCTGGTCGATGCACGTTTGAGCCTCTGTTAAAGCATTGAGACGCTCTAAGATAACCGACAGATGTAACAGCCCCGTAAAATTTTCGGGGGCCAGTTTTAATGACTTTTCCAGATAGGACCTGGCTTTCGCATTGAGATGGCTATCTCCGGACAAGATGCCTGCGTTAATCAAGGCGCCAACATGGTCGGGGGCGGCTTTTAAGACCGTTTCAAACGCTGATAACGCAGCCTCATTATCGCCAAGGCCGAGCAACACATTGCCCAAGTTAAAGCGCGCGTTTGGGTAACTTGGGTCCACTTGCAAGGCGCTGAGAAGCACGAGCCTAGCCTCATCCAAGCGGTCCATTTCATAGAGCGCAGCCCCCAAATTGGTCAGGCATTTCGCGTGCTTTGGGTCAATATCTAGGGCTTTGCGAAAATAAGGTTCGCTCAAATCAAAGTGTCCGGATTGCAACTCGATCACCCCCAGCAAATGCCAAGGTTCAGCCAGATTAGGATCAGAGGCTGTCAATTTTTGATAGATTTCACCAGCGGCTTCAAAGTGGCCTTGACGATGCAGACTGAGGGCGTGGTCAAGTTCAGCTTGGCTCATCAGATCACATCAAATGCTTGTTGGGATTGACGGCGTTAGAGCCTTTGCGCAATTCAAAGTGCAATTGCGGAGAGGTCACAGAGCCGGTTGAGCCGACCTTGGATATGGTTTGTCCGCGCGTGACTTTTTCGCCGCGTTTAACCATTAAACTATCGTTATGAGCATAGGCCGTGACCCAACCGCCATCGTGTTTGATCAGCAACAAATTCCCAAAACCGCGAATTTCGTTGCCGGCATAGGCGACCACGCCATTTTCCGCCGCTTTCACCGGGGTACCACGGGCGGCGGCAATGTTAACACCATCGTTTTGCAGGCCTTTTTCTTTCGATCCATAGCCCGACAGAACCTTGCCCCTCAACGGCCAGGAAAAAGTGCCGCCTGAACGCGCCGGGGGTCTTGGAACAGCGGCCTTTTTTACCGCCGCCTTCCGTGACGCGGTGGAGGCTTTTGCTGTTGACGTTGGGCGCGGGTTGGCCTTGGGCTGCACCCACAGTTTAGAGGTCGTGCGGCGGGTCGCCACTTGGACATTGGTGGCCGTCGCATTTCCAGACCTTGGCATCCGCAATTTCTGACCGGGATAAATGGTGTACGGGGCTCCGATTCCGTTGACACGAGCCAAGCTGAAGGTATCGGCGCCATAGCGCTTGGCGATCAACGACAAGTAATCCCCGCTTCGGACCGTGTAAATTTGTCCCTTCGGCAACACCAACCGCTGACCAACGGCAAGCTCGTAAGGCGGCGTCAAGCCGTTGGCTTCAATCAAATCTCGGGGGGACAGTTTATGCCGCCTTGCCACCGAATAGACCGTGTCGCCACGCCCCACCGTCACGGCGGTGGCGTTGATAAAGGCATTGTTTTTTGCCAGTCTCGGAGAATTGCTGGACGTCGGCCCCCGTCCCTCGGATGGAAATTGCGCCCAGCCGCACCCAGACACCGCCAAAACGACAATCAAAGGGGTAAGGCGTGCAAACAAACGCGCAATTCGGTGGGTGGAATCGTATTTCATAAAGCCAATTATGGCGTGAGTGGACGCCTTCATCAATGCTCACTTACCTCGCCTTCGACAAAAGGTACAAATCGCACCCAACCAAGGTCACTGATTTCAGGTCCATCTTCAGTTCTCACCACCTTTACCAAACGCTGATCGTGTTGATCGTCGCCAACGGGGACCACCATGATGCCGCCTATGGATAACTGTTCGGTGAGCACGGGAGGAATGTCGATGGCGGCGGCGGTCACGATGATGCGGTCGAACGGGGCTTGTTCGGTCCAGCCCTTCGATCCATCGCCAAAACGGGTGGTGATGTTGTGAATGCGTAGTTTCTCAAAGCGCAACTCGGCTTCATCCAGCAATCCTTTGTGCCGTTCGATGGAATACAGGCGGCGACATAGCGGGGCCAACACGGCAGCCTGATAGCCCGACCCGGTGCCAATTTCCAACACCTTACAACGATCATTCAGGTCCAACGCTTGGGTCATCAGCGCCACCACATGGGGCTGGCTGACCGTTTGATGATAACCAATGGGCAAAGCTAGGTTTTCATAGGCGCGGTCTTGAAAGGTTTGCGGCACAAACAATTCGCGCGGCAAGGCTTCCATGACCTGCACCAGTTTTTCATCCGTAATGCCATTTTGTCGCAATTCCAAAATCAATTGCATGGCGCGGGGATCGCGATTGGTCTCATCGGCGCTCATGAAAGGGTCGCCTTTAACGATTTTAACATGTCCGAATGGGTGAGGTCTAAGCCCAAGGGCGTCACCGACACGGCGCCTCTGCCCACGGCTTCTAAATCGGTGCCGGGGCGCGAGCGATCTTCGTCGCGTTGCGCGCCAATCCAAAAATAATCCCGACCGCGCGGGTCTGTGCCTTGCAACAATTCACAGCCAATCTTGCGCCGCCCTTGGCGGGTGGATTCGATTCCGGTGACGTCTTTCGCTAAGACATCAGGAATGTTGACGTTCAGCAAAACGCCGCGCGGAAACGTTAGGCTTGCGACCTGTTGCATGACGTTGATCACAGACTCTTCGGCGGCTTTCCAGTGAGATTTAGCCCCGTCGGGCGTGACCAGCGAAAAGGCCAACGAGGGAATGCCCAACAACGTGCCTTCCATAGCCGCCGCCACGGTACCGGAATACGTTACGTCTTCGCCCAAATTCCCACCGCGATTGATGCCAGACACGACAATGTCGGGGCGGCAGTCTTTCATTACGTGTTGCACGCCCAACAGCACCGCATCCGTGGGCGTGCCGTTAATCGCGTATTTGGTTTTGGAAATTTTGCGAATGCTTAAGGGGGTGCGCAAGGTCAACGAATGACCGGCTGCACTTTGTTCGGTTTCTGGTGCCACCACCCAAACCTCGCCCGCTATCCGTTTCATAGCTCGTTCCAAGGCCTTAATACCCGGCGCATCAATGCCGTCGTCGTTGGAAATCAGCACCCGTGCGGTGCTTAAATCAAGCACCCGGTCACGCATGAGGCTTGATCACCTCTTGCCCCGCCATGTAGGGACGCAAAGCATGAGGAATGGTGATGGACCCATCCGCGTTTTGATAGTTTTCCAACACCGCGACCAAGCACCGCCCAACCGCCAAACCAGAACCGTTCAGGGTGTGGACAAATTCCGGCTTCTTTTCGCCTTCGCGTTTAAAGCGGGCATTCATACGCCGCGCTTGGAAATCACGGGTACTGGAACAACTGGAAATTTCCCGGTAGGTGTTTTGCCCTGGCAACCACACTTCGATGTCATAGGTCTTAACCGCGCCAAAGCCCAAATCCCCCACACACAAAGCCACGGTGCGGTAGGGAATGTCGAGGCGCTGTAAGATGCCTTCGGCGCATTCGGTCATGCGTTCCAATTCGCCGTCGGAATCTTCAGGCCGGGTGATGGACACCATTTCGACCTTGGTGAACTGGTGCTGGCGGATCATGCCACGGGTGTCTTTACCCGCCGATCCGGCTTCGGACCGAAAGCACCACGTTTTGGCGACAAAGCGCACGGGCAAGGCTTTTTCTTCAATCGTTTCCCCGGCGGCAATATTGGTCAACGGGACTTCGGCCGTGGGAATCAGCCAGTAATCGTCTTCGGTATGAAACAGATCATCCGCAAACTTTGGCAATTGCCCGGTGCCAAAAAGGGCCGTGTCTTTGACCAATGCAGGTGGATTCACTTCCGTCAGGTCGTTTTCCAACGTATGCACATCCAACATAAAGTTCGCCAGAGCACGTTCCAAATGGGCCAATTGCCCGGTCAACATCACGAAGCGCGCGCCGGACATTTTGGCGGCGACTTCAAAATTCATTTGGCCTAAGCCCTCGCCCAAATCGACGTGGTCTTTGGCGGCAAATTCAAATGCGGTCGGCACGCCCCATTTGCGGACTTCGATGTTATCGGACTCGTCTTTGCCATCGGGGACGCTGGCGTCGGGAATGTTGGGTAGGGTTGCCAAAACGGCATTGAGTTCTTCCGTTTTCGCCTTGGCCTCAACTTCGGCCTCGCCTTGCGCGGTTTTGGATTTTGACACCTGTTCGATCAAATCCTGAGCGTCTTCGCCTTTGGCTTTGCGCATTCCAATTTCTTTGGCGGCTTTGTTACGTTCGGTTTGAATTTCCTGAGCGCGCGTTTCCAGTTCCCGGCGGTCTTTGTCCAACGCCAGAAGTTCTTGGCTAAGCGGGGCAAGGCCACGGCGTTTGAGACCCGCATCAAAGGCTTCGGGGTGGTCGCGAATGGTGCGAATATCGTGCATGTCTCAATCGGGCTGACTTTAAGCCGCTCCGTCCTCTTTTTCATTTTCTGCGCGTTTGCGTTCGATCATTGCCACCGACAAGATCGACACTTCATACAACAACAGCGTCGGAACCGCCAAGCCAATCTGGCTAATAACATCCGGCGGCGTCAAAATGGCCGCCGCAACAAAGGCCGCAACAACTGCATAACGGCGTTTTTCGCGCAATCCCTTGGCCGTCACCATTCCGGCTTTTCCCAAAAGCGACATCACCACCGGAAGCTCAAACGCCAAGCCAAAGACGAAGATCAAGCGCATGACCAACGTCAGATATTCACTCACCTTGGTTTCCAATTGGATCGGCAAACCACCCGCACCGTCAAGGCTTTGAAAGCCTGCAAAAAACTGCCACGCCAACGGAAAAACAAAATAATACGCCAACGCCGCGCCCATAAAAAACAAGATCGGTGAGGCCACCAAGAACGGCAGCAACGCCTTTTTTTCATTCTTATAAAGGCCGGGGGCAACAAATCTCCAAAACTGTGCGGCAATGAACGGAAAACTTATGAAGATCGCGGCAAAAAAGCCCACCTTGATGTGGGTAAAAAAGGCTTCGTGCGGGGCGGTGAAGATCATGCGTTGCCCACCCCCTTTTTGTGCCATCAACACGTCGGCCAACGGTTGAGCCAAGAACGAATAGATTTCGCCCGACACGCCATAGCACGCAAAGAACAGTACCAACACGGTCGCCACAGCATAGATCAAGCGTTGACGCAGCTCGATCAAATGCGTGAGCAACGGGGCCTTGTCTTCGGGGTCATCAATTTCACTCACGCTGGGGTGTCCGTTTTGGCTTTGGGTTTAGCTCTAGGTTTTGGTTTTGGCTTAGCTCTAGGCTTGGGCTTAGCTTTCGGTTTTGGTTTTCGCGCGGGTGTAGGTTTCGGTTTTCTCTTCACCGCCATGCCACTATCATCGGCTTCACTGTCCGCCTCGGGCGTCACAATACCAGCGTCTATCGCTTCACCAATGGTCATAGGTTCATCGATCTCTGGCTTAGGGTCGGCCTTTAAATCATCTTCGCTTAGCGACATGCCCTTTTGCAATTCCCCATCGGGATCAACGATATCGACGATGCTTTGCTTCACATCGTGGGGTTTGGTAAGGGTGTCTTTGATGCCATCTAATTCGGCTTCGCGAACCATTTCATTGACCCCGGCCTGAAATTCGCGCGTCATCATCTTGGCCTTGCGGATCCAAGTGGTGATCGCACGAATGGCTTGTGGCAAGTCTTTTGGCCCCACGACGATCAGGGCGATCACCGCAACGATGAACAGTTCTTGCCAGCCGATGTCAAACATAACCTAGGAGACTTTGTCTGTATCTTTGGATTTAACCGAATCTGTCGGTTTGTCCTCAAGAGCATCCGGTCCTTTGGTAAGGTCTTCAGATTCCTCTTTCAAGCCCTTTTTAAAAGATTTCAAGCCAGAGCCGAAATCACCCATCAAAGCCGAAATCTTTCCGCGGCCACCGAACAACAGCAAGACGATCGCCAAAACGATAACCCACTGCCAAATACCCATAACACCCATGTTGTTTCCACCTTTAAGTTGGGGCCAAAGACCCCGAAAACGAATTATCTATGTCCTTCATACAAAGGCCTTTGCTTTGGATCAAGGACAACTGTGTAAAATACCACGATGTGGCACTACTCCCTATCAATATCCTCATCCGAATCTTGATCTGGATCTTTTTCCAAAGCTTGCACGGCACTTTTGACCGCATCGGCAACCGCTCCCATCGCAGCGTCCAGCTTATCCGTTGTGGATTTGGTGGCTCCTGAATGATCCAGCTCGACCTCTGGCTTAGGTTTGGGCGGGGACGCAAACAGCGGTGTGGCGTGATGTTCAGGCTCTGGTTCTGGAACGGGTCCATCTTCGGCGTAGTGTTCGGCGTGAACAATTTTGGACTCGCCAAACTCCATATTTTCTTGCACGTCTTCAGACGTCTGCATTTCGCCGCGCACGGTATAAGCTTCGATGGAAGGACGCGCGTCTAAAAGGCCCATGGCACGCAAATCTTTCAAACCCGGCAATTGACTGACACTTTCCAGATCAAAATGATCCAAAAACGTATCCGTGGTGCCCCATTGCAAGGGGCGGCCCGGTGTATCACGATGTCCACGGGGCTTGATCCAGCCTTCGTCGAACAACAAATCCAAGGTCCCTTTGCTGAGACTGACACCACGAATTTCTTCAATTTCGCCACGGGTTACGGGTTGGTGATAGGCAATGATCGCCAGCGTTTCAATGGCGGCCCGTGACAGCCGTCTGGAAACTTCGACTTCCAAATTTAGCCGTGCCCCCAAATCCGCTGCCGTGCGAAAAGCCCACGCCCCACCCCGGCGCAACAAAACCACGCCACGGCCCGCGTATAATGCGCAAAGGGCTTTCAAAAGCACCTTAACGTTTACCCCTTCGGGCAAACGCAACGCCAACCCCCGTACGGTCACCGGTTCGGAACTGGCAAACAACACGGCTTCTAACAAACGCAAGTTATCTGGATCGAAGTCTTCATCTTCAACCACACCCTCGCTTGCAAGATCGTCATCGGGCAACGCATCAAAGGCTGCGTTCGCGGCCGCACTTAGCGCCGCGTGGTCCGGGGCCGCTGGCTTTTCAGCGCTGGGAATTTCAGTTTCAGGATCGTTTTCAGTCATCATCATGTTCGCCGTTTTCGATTTTGTCATCGTGGACAAAAGGCTTATCCCAATCTTTGGTGGTTTGGAAATAGATTTCACCATACGTGCCGTCTTGACGGAGATTTAAACGGCCTTCTTTCGCCAATTGCAACACCGCGCCAAAATTAGCCGCCAACACTGAACGCCGGGTTAAGGGGCTTTTATCGTCTGTCGGCATAAACGATGCCAAGGTTTTCCAGTCGGGTGTAAAGCCCACCAAACCGCGCAGCCGGACCATAGCGTCTTCTATACTGGCCAGTTCCCACGACGTTTCAATGCGCAGCGTCTGCCCCTTTACGCCTTTACTTTTTTGCCGTGCATAGGCTTGAATCAAATCGGTCAGGCTGGCTTGAAAGACGCTGTGTTGTTGGGGTTTAAAGCGTTCGGGTGCGCCACGAGAATAAAAATCTTGGCCCAAACGCATGCGCGCCATCAAAGCCGATCCTGCGTTTTGCATGGCTTCCAAACGCTGTAACTGAAAGTGCAAGGCTTGGGCAAGCTCTTCGCCGCTGGGCTCGTCTTCCGATTTCATATCTGGCAGCAACAGACGCGATTTCAAATACGCCAACCACGCCGCCATGACCAAATAATCGGCAGCCAGCTCTAAGTTCTTGGTGCGCATTTCGTAGACAAATTTAAGATACTGATCGGCCAATTCAACGATGGAAATGTGAATCAAGTCGACTTTTTGATCGCGGGCCAAGCTCAAAAGAACGTCAATCGGGCCTTCATACCCTTCCACATCGACAACAAATGGCGACAGGCTTGGCATAGCGTCCAAGTCTTCGTCCCAATCTGAAGTGTCTGTTGTGCCTTCTGACATACCTGTCCTTAATTCAAAGTCAGCCGTTTATTTCAGCCCCGTCACAATTGCAATCAGTTCCAACACCTGCATCGCCGGAGCCCACACCAACCACCATATCACATTCAATTCTACATGAAGCTTTTCACCGATCCAAGGCAAGCCAAACAGAACCAGGATCAAAATCAAAAACCCAAAATGCTCTAACTTTGCCAACCACAGAGAAAAGGGTCTGGGCAACAGACCCACGGCAATGCGTCCGCCATCCAGGGGTGGCAAGGGAATCAAATTGAACACCCCAAAAATAACATTGGCGAGCAACAAATTGTATAAATTCTTTGCTATCAGAGGCACATACGCATCCGGCGCATGCGGGGCCACATGCAACAACAGGGCTGCCGTTATGGCGAGCAAGAAGTTGGTTGCTGGCCCTGCCCCGGCGACTAAGATCATGTCTCTGCGGGGGCGATTGAGATTGTTAAAGTTCACCGGGACCGGCTTGGCAAAGCCAAACATGTATTTGCCGCCGCTCATCAACAACAACACCGTTGGCAACAAAATGGTGCCAAACAGATCAATGTGTTTAAACGGGTTGAAGGTCACGCGGCCCATATCTTTGGCCGTGTTATCGCCCAATTTCGACGCCACCCAACCGTGCGCCGCTTCATGCAGGGTGATCGCCAACAAAATAGGCACCGCCCACACGGACGCCGCCAACAAAAATTTGTGTAAGTCGAAATCCATTATCCGGCGGTCTTCCCCAACACATCGTCAAATTGTTTGCGCGCCAAGGTGACATCAAAGTTTTGTCGGGCGTCTAGGCGGCGTTGTTCGATTCCCTTATAGCGCGCCAGGGCGTCTGGCGTCATGATTTTTGCACCTTGGGCCACCAGGACCATTTCGTCCATCTGCCCATTACAGTGCAAAGCCATGTCACAACCCGCCGCTAAACAAGCCTCTGCGCGTTCTTTCAAAGAGCCCGACAAGGCTTTCATGGACAAATCATCGGACAACAACAAGCCCTGAAAACCAAGCTCATCCCGGATCACCTGATCAATCACCACGGCTGATGTGGTGGCCGGGTTTTGATCATCAAGACAGGTATAAATGACATGCGCCGTCATGGCCCAGGGGGCTGCGTTCAGCGCTTTGAACGGTGGAAAATCGACGGTTTCTAAATCCGCGCGGGTGGCCTCGACAATGGGTAGGTCTAAGTGACTATCGACCAAAGCCCGACCATGGCCGGGAATGTGTTTGATCACCGCGTCTACGCCGCCCAAGGCCAAGCCGTCCATAAAGGCCTTAGCCAAGGGGATGATGGTGGGCACATCGGCGCCAAAAGCCCGGTCCCCAATGATCAAATCGGCCCCCGGTTGCGGCACGTCCAACACCGGTGCGCAATCGACCGTAAGACCTAAGGCGGCCAATTCAGCGGCGATCAATTGACCGCCTAACCGCGCGGCAAGCAGACCTGCGCCTGGGTCCTTTGCATAGACATCCGCATAAGCCTTGGCGGCAGGAAAGGTCGGCCAGTGAGGTGGTTTCAAGCGTGCCACCCGGCCACCTTCTTGATCTATCAGGATCGGTGCATCCGCGCGGCCAACGGCGGACCGTAAGTCGGCAACCAAGGCACGCACCTGATCGGGGGTGTCACAATTGCGCTGAAAAAGAATAAACCCAAGCGGGTTGGTGGCGGCAAAAAAATCGCGTTCAACGTCCGTTAAGTCCGGGCCTGAACAGCCAAAGATTACAGCAAGAGGATTATGGTTTGACAAGGATGCAGCCCACATTGCGCCGCACCAATTCGGCGCATACGGCACTGGCTTCGCCCCGGGTCGCCAACCAGCCCCCGCGCACACGATAAAAGATGCCTTTGGTGCCCAGATCGGCCCGTTGCACGACGCTTTCCAGGCCCCCTAAAACATCAGGGTGCTTTTTCGCCAAGCGCGCCCATTCCCCCTTAGCCGCCTCTTCTGTGCGCACGGCGGAAATTTGAATCATGTACCCCAACCCTGCTGGGGCTGTGGATTTAACGGTGCCAAAAGAGGTCGGTTTTGGCGCAGGATTAGATGCAGGTTTAGCCACAGGTGCAGGTTTTGGCGCCGGCGCAGCCTCAACAACTTTGGCCACGGGTGGTGGTGGCGGTGGTGAAGCCACGGCGGCAGGTGGTGTCGGAGTAAGAGGCTGAGGCACAGGCGCAGGAGCCACAACCGGAGCCGGAACCGGGATTTGCACAGGCGGTACCAATTCGGACGGCGGCAGCAAACGTTCAACACCGCCGACGACCGTTGTTTCGGTCGTGCCGTTCATACGGTCATAAACAGACTTATCGCGATCAGGGACTCTCATGCCACCGGGATCGGCTGGTTTTTCCTTTAATTTGAACTGAGGTTCCAAAATCAAAGGCACACCACCAGCATTCGCCTTGGCCATTTCGGCATCTTGAGCCTGAAGGTACATCCAACCGGCCCCGCCGCCACCAGCCAGAATTAAGATCAACACCACCCACAACCAAACACCGCGCCCTTTATCCGGTTGGCTTTTAGCAATCAGCTCAAAATCCAACAGCTCGGAAGCGTCGGGGGTATTGTCGTCGGATGGGTCATACGTCTCATTCATAGGTTTGATCTTACTCAAAAAAAGTTAACGCATTTCTTCCACGGGCGTGACACCAAACACATGGAGTCCCGAAGCAATTACATTAGCCACTGCGCGAATCATTGCCAAGCGGGCCAACGTCAAATCTTTATCATCCGACACTATAAACCTGAGACCTTTATTGTCATTACCTTTGTTCCACAGTCCGTGGAACTCTGCGGCGAGGTCACTTAAATAAAAGGCAACGCGGTGCGGTTCATGCGCCACGGCCGCACTTTCCACCAGACGCGGCCACTGGGCCATCAGTTTAATCAGACTGAGTTCCGATGGGTCCACCAAGCGTCCCAAATCTGCGCCGTGGACCGCGTCTTCAGACACTTGATCCGCACCGAACGCTTCGGCCGCCATGCGCATTACGGAATACACCCGAGCGTGGGCGTATTGTACATAAAACACCGGGTTATCGCGCGACTGTTCGGTGACTTTGGCAAAGTCAAATTCCAAACCGGCATCGTTTTTGCGCGTCAGCATGATAAAGCGCACCACATCTTTGCCGACTTTGTCGACCACATCGCGCAGGGTCACAAAGGTGCCTGATCGTTTGGACATTTTCACGGGAACGCCATTTTCTGACAACGAAACCATTTGGCACAGCTTCACATCCAGCGTCCCTTGACCGCCCGTCAGCGCCTTGATCGCGGACTGCATTCGTTTGACATAGCCGCCATGATCCGCGCCCCAAACATCGATCATATCTGCATAACCGCGTCTGAATTTATCCAAATGGTAGGCCATGTCGGTGGCAAAATAAGTCCACGTGCCGTCGGATTTTTGCACCGGACGGTCCACGTCATCACCAAAATCCGTAGCCCGAAACAGCATCTGTTCGCGCGCTTCCCAATCCTCGGGTAGTTTGCCCTTGGGCGGTTCTAAAACGCCTTGATAGATGAGATTGTTTTCTTTGAGAAAATCCAAAGCCTCATCAACTTTGCCAGCTTTGACCAAGTCGAGTTCGGAGGTAAAGACGTTGTGGCGCACGCCCAGTGCCTCAAGATCGTCCCGGATCATATCCATCATGGCGGCAATGGAAAAGCTTTTGAACATGTCCAGCCATTCAGATTCGGGCTCGTCTTTCCATACATCGCCATCTCTGGCGGCTAAATCTTGGCCCACGCCGACCAAATAATCACCGGGATACAAACCTTCGGGAATCGCGCCAATGTCTTCGCCTAGGGCTTCTAAATACCGAAGATGAGCCGAACGCGCCAACACGTTGACCTGGGACCCAGCATCGTTGACATAGTATTCGCGGGTCACATCAAAACCCGCCTTGTCCAACAACGTCGCCAAAACATCGCCAAACACGGCACCCCGCGCATGACCAACGTGCATTGGTCCAGTGGGATTGGCGGACACATATTCAACATTGACCTTGGCCTTAGCCCCGGCATGGCTGTCGCCGTACGCAAGGCCTACGTCCAAGATATCGCGCAGGCGCGCGTGCCAAAAGTTTTCCCCAAGACGCATGTTTAAAAAACCGGGGCCGGCGATTTCCACCGCTTCGACGCCAACCATAGCTTCAGCCTTGGCGGCCAACAAATTGGCAATGTCGCGGGGTTTCATTTTTGCAGGTTTGGCCAGCACCATGGCGGCGTTGGTGGTGATGTCGCCGTGACTGGGATCGCGCGGAGGTTCCACGGTGATGCGCGACACATCCAAGCCTGAGGGCAAAGCCCCGGCGTCCACGAGGTCATTGATTAATCCGGCAAGAACGCCTTGAAAATGGGTAAACAGGTTCATGTAATTCTAACTAACCTAAACTGAATTCACTGGTCCGGGCCTGTAAATCAAACAGGCGCTTATGTTCGTCTAAGGCATAACGGTCAGTCATGCCAGCAATGTAATCTGCCACTCGACGCGCCGTTAAGGCGGTGCCGGGTTGGTCCGTTCCCACCTGCCATTCGGTGGGCAGGGTTTCGGGTTCGGCCAAAAAAAGCTCAAACAGATCGTGCACCACCCGCTTGGCCTTGGACGTCATACGGTTCAGTTTGTAATGCTTGTACATGTTGGGAAACAAGAACTCTTTCAGTTCTTTATCGTTTTTTGCCATGGCGTCGGAAAACCCGATGACCGCACGGCCATAATTGCGCAGATCCTCAACCGATTTAAGATTGGCATCGGCAAGACGACTTTTGCTTTCTTTGAGGATGTCTTCGACCATGGCCCCAATGGTGCGGCGCACCAGTTCATGAACGGTGCGCGAAAAGTCTAGGTCGGGATAAGCTTTTTGCACTTGGGCCACGGTTCTGCCAACAAAATCCACTTCGCTGATGTCTTGCAAACCAAACAACCCTGCCCGCAAGCCATCATCAATATCGTGATTGTTATAAGCCACATCATCGGACACGGCAGCCGTTTGCGCTTCGCCCGATGCATAAGTTCCCAAATGTAAGTCCTGGTCCTTGGCATATTCAACAATCGCCCACGGCAAGGGCTTGGCATCCACAAACCCGGTCAGGGGGCCGTTGTGTTTCACCACCCCTTCCAAGGTTTCCCAGGTCAGGTTCAAACCATCGAATTCGGCGTAATGCTGTTCTAACTTGGTCACCACGCGCAGCGATTGGGCGTTGTGGTCAAAACCGCCAAACGGCTCCATCAAATCTTCCAACGCAAATTCACCGGCATGACCGAACGGCGTGTGTCCCATATCGTGGGCCAAGGCCAAAGTTTCAGCCAAATACGGATCAAGCTTTAAGTTTTGCGCGATGGAACGGGCAATTTGCGACACTTCTAGGGAATGGGTCAGACGGGTGCGAAAAAAGTCCCCTTCGTGATTGACGAAGACCTGGGTCTTGTACTGCAAACGGCGAAAAGCGGCGGCATGAATAATACGATCGCGGTCACGCTGAAAACAACTGCGCGTCGCACTTTCCGGTTCCGGGTACAAACGACCCCGAGACTCCATTGGTTTACAGGCATAAGCGGCTAAATCTGTCATGAATAAGAAGGTACCCGTTGCCAGCAGTCGTGCCAAGCCTTGAAAATTGTATTATCGCCCTTACATCAAGAGCCTGATAGACTAAACTCTAGAAAACCGAGTATTTGAGGATATAATGCCAAACACAACTCAACCTCATGACGGCCTGATCATTGGTGACGGGGCCATTGCGCGCATTCAGCAATTGATCGATAGCGAAGGCAAGCCGGGCTTAAAGCTGCGCATCAGCATCACGGGTGGCGGCTGTTCCGGCTTTCAATATAACTTCAGCCTCGACGACGCCGTGGCCGAAGACGATATCCAGTTTGCCCAAGGCGGTGTCACAGTGCTGATCGACGAAACGTCCCTGCCGTTCGTTGACGGCGCGGTGCTCAATTTCAAAACCGACCTGATGGGGGCCTACTTCACCATGGACAACCCCAACGCTGATTCGACCTGCGGCTGTGGGTCGTCTTTTTCTGTTTAAGACCGAACCGGAACGCTCATGAAAATTGCCACTTGGAACGTGAACTCTCTCAAGGCGCGCTTGGATCATGTGCTGAGGTGGTTAGAGGAATTCAAGCCCGACGTGGTGTTGCTGCAAGAACTTAAAGGCACCGAAGAGATCTTTCCGTTTTTAGAGATCAATGCGGCGGGCTATGAGGCGGCCATGGTTGGGCAAAAGACCTATAACGGGGTCGCTATTTTATCAAAAACGCCGATTGAAGTCACCGCCACCCGGTTGCCCGGTGAAACCGAAGACGAACAAGCCCGTTATATCGAAGGGATTGTTCAAGGGGTGCGGTTGGGCTGTATTTATCTGCCCAACGGCAACCCGGTGCCAGACGAAAAATATGATTACAAAATTCGCTGGATGCGCCGACTTTACGCCCACGCCCGAAACCTTATGCAAACCGATGAGCCATTTGTGTTGGGTGGCGATTACAACATCATTCCAGCCCCCGAAGATGTCTATGCCCCGGAAAAATGGACCCAAGATGCGCTGTATTTACCCGAAAGCCGCAATGCCTATCAATGCATCGTGAACCTAGGCCTAACCGATGCTTACCGCACTCTTAATGCGGAAGGTGGTCGCTATTCATGGTGGGATTATCGGGCGGGATCGTGGGCCAAGGACCAGGGCTGTCGCATCGACCACCTGTTGCTCAATCCCCAAGCCGCAGACCTGTTGACGGCCAGTGACATCGACAAAACGCCACGAGGTTGGGACAAACCATCCGACCACACGCCCGTCTGGTGTGAACTCGACATCTAATAAGTTTTGGGGCTGAACCCTTTAATCCGTATCTGCGTATTTTAGTTTTATTTCGACGATTTCTGGCAATATATTTTCAAAAAGACGGATTAGTTCTGGGTCGAATTGTATGCCGGATCGTTCGTTTAGGAAGGCCATCGCGTCTTCCACAGGCCATGCCTTTTTGTAAGGTCGAACAGATGTGAGCGCATCAAAAACATCACAAACCGCAAGGATGCGGCCCTCTATGGGGATCTCGTTTCCTTTAAGGCCATTTGGATAGCCGGAACCATCCCAATATTCATGATGGGTTAAAGCGACACTTCTCGCCGTCTTCATGAGCACGGAATCATCACCCTCCAAGATTTGCCCCCCAATTGTCGTATGGGTTTTCATAATTACGAATTCATCGACATCTAGCTTGCCCGGTTTAAGAAGAATATTATCAGGGATCCCTATTTTACCGACATCATGCATGGGGGCCGCATTAAATAACATTTCAGCATCTTCATCGTTTAATCCAGCCTCTTGGGCCAGTCGTCGACAAGAATAACTGACGCGGATAATATGCATGCCGGTCTCGTTATCTCGGAACTCAGCCGCGCGGCCAAGCCCCCGGATCACGGCAAGGCGTGTCTTGCGCAATTCTTTGGTGCGTTCTTGAACTTTCTCTTCAAGAGCGTGGTTTTGATTCTGGAGAGAAAGCTGAGTCGTAACGCGGGCAATGAGAATTTCAGGACATATCGGCTTGGCGATGTAATCCAAAGCCCCCAACGCAAGCCCCTTCGCTTCATCCATGGCCAAGTCCTTTGCCGTCAGGAAAATAATCGGAATTGCTTTGGTTCTGGGGTTGGCCTTGAGACGGCGGCAAACTTCATACCCATCCATTTCTGGCATCATGACATCCAAAAGAATAAGATCAGGCATTTGATCTTGCGCGACCTTTAAGGCTATTTTTCCACTTGTGGCGGCTTTCACAATGTATTGAGGGGTTAAGGTGCCTTTGACAATATCTAAATTATCAGGGGCATCGTCCACGGCCAAAATGGTTTGTTTGGTCAATTGGTCAGGCATTGTTACTCCCCTTTCTATAGAGTGTTAAATTTTGTCATCACAGCCTTGAGACTTAAAGTCGCCGCATCAAAATCATACTTATCGATCTGTTTTGCTAAGTCTTGAAGGGCTTGCACAAGCGTTGGCTCTGTAATTTGGTCAATGATTTCATCTATCGCATCCTTAGCCTCGGAATTGTTTTGTTCCACCATCTCCAACAGTTTTTGCAATTGAGGCACAGGGTCTTTCGTAGGTATCTGGTCTTTCACCTTAGTATTTATATGGTCATTTTTTGAGATGTTTTCAATGGCAGAAATGACTTGAGCCAATTCTTGTTCAACGGCATTGATCAAGGTATCAGGGGCCACAGATGCGTCTTCCTTGAGCGCGGCATCCAAGGCGTAAGCAGCTTTATACAAGGCTGTTGCGCCGACATTTCCAGAAGAGCCTTTCAGCGTGTGGGCCAGAAGAGACGCTTGCTTCAGATCTCCCCGACTTATTGAATCACGGATATCCGTTGCGCACTGTGCTTGTTTATTTGCGAACATCTTAAGGAGTTTTTCGTATGAACGCGGGCTTCCGCCTATTCTCGCGAGTCCGCCGACCGTATCGATGCCAGGGAGGGGCGGAAACGTATCTTCTGCAACGTCCTCTAGATGATCTTCACTTGGAAGGTCCGGCAATTCACGTTCGCCAGGTTCAATCCACTCAACAAGTTTGCCAAAGAGATCTTGAGGATTGATTGGCTTGCCGATATGGCCGTTCATGCCCGCCTCTTTTGCATCTAATTGGTCTTTCTGCATCACATTTGCGGTCATGGCTAAAACGGGAAGGTTTTCAAATCGACCATCTGCGCGGATTTTACGTGTGGTTTCAATGCCGTCCATAATCGGCATCTGGATATCCATCAACACACAGTCGTATTCATTTTCCTCTAACTTCTCAAGCGCTTCGACCCCGTTGTTGGCGACATCAATATAGAAACGGGCTTGTTCCAACAGTTCCCGCGCCACTTGTTGATTGATCTCATTATCCTCAACCAGAAGAATTTTAGCCCCCTGAATGGGAGCAATCAGCGCAACCTCAGCTTTCTGGGCATCTGCTTCATAGTTAATGTAAACCTTCTCTTTGCCAAGCGCTTCGAGGATGGAATTGATCAAGATGGATGGATTGACAGGTTTGACGAGAAATCCATCCAGGTGTTCCTGAGCTGAAAAGGCTAAACCTTCTTCCCAGTCATAAGCCGTCACCAGAATGATTTTGGGATACGCAACAAAATCGATCTCGGCCTTCATTTTCTTTATGGTTTCCATGCCATCAAGATTGGGCATTTTCCAATCCATGATGATGATGTCATAGGGAGCAGCGGCCTGCTTTAATTCAGCGATGGCGGCTTCTCCAGAGCTGGCCAATGTCACATGAAAGCTAAAGGAGTCGAGGTAAGACTTGAAAATATCCAAAGAGGTCGCGTTGTCATCGACCACCAAAACCCGCAAGCCATGTAAATCCGAAATGGGTAAAAAGGATTTTTTCTTTTGGCTCAGATCCCGCTTGATGACGACCGTAAAGGTGAAAGTACTGCCCACACCGGGCGCGCTTTTAACTTTGATTTCACCATCCATTAATTCGACAAGCTGTTTGGAAATTGCCAAACCCAGTCCGGTCCCACCGTACTTTCGGCTGGTCGAGGAATCTGCCTGTGAAAATGATTTGAAGAGGCGTTTAATTTGGTCCGCCGACATACCAATACCGGTGTCTTGTACAGTGAATTCCAAAACAACCTTATCGGCGGTTTCAGTAAGCATACTGACAGAGACACAGATTTCACCACTTTCAGTGAATTTAATTGCGTTATTGGTCAGATTGGTAAGGACCTGGCCTAACCGAAGCGGATCACCAATCAAATTCAGTGGAATATCGGGGGCGCGGAAGAACAGGAGCTCGGCATTATTTTTCTGAATGTCAACGGGAATGACGGCGGCCAAATTGTCCAGCACGGTATCTAAATTGAACGGAATGACTTCTATATCCAATTTACCGGCTTCGATTTTTGAGAAGTCCAAAATATCATTAATGATGCCAAGCAAGGATAGGGCCGAAAAGTGAACCTTTCTCAGGTAATCGTTTTGCTTCGTATTCAGCCTCGTCTTCAGACACAAATCGGTCATGCCGATGATGGCATTCATGGGCGTGCGGATTTCGTGGCTCATATTGGCCAGAAAATCACTTTTGGCCATATTTGCATTCTCGGCCAGTTGCTTGGCCATATTTATTTCTTCTTCAGCTCTTTTTCGATCTGTAATGTCGCGGACCACGCCGGTAAACATGCGTTGCCCTTGCACTTCCATCTCGCTGACAGATAACGACATTGGGAACTTGGTTCCATTTTTGCGTCGTCCGACCAATTCGCGCCCGATGCCTATGATTTTAGCCTTGCCCGTTTTTAGGTAATGCTGCAAATAGCCATCGTGGCCAGAACTGTGGGGTTCAGGCATTAGTAACTTGACGTTTTGATGGATTGCTTCCTTTTCTGTGTAACCAAAGAGGCTCGCCGCAGCTGGGTTAAACGTTTGTATGGTCCCTTTTGTATCAATCGTAATAATACCGTCAACAACTGTGCCGACAATGGCCCGAACCTCTTCTTCTCGGTCACGAAGGTGGGCTTCCATTTCCTTGCGGTTCGTGATGTCTGTGCGCATGGCGATATATTGAAAGGGGACGCCTTGTTCATCTAGAAACGGCACGATTGTGGCATTCACCCAATACATGGCCCCGTTTTTATTCTTATCTTTAATTTCCCCATGCCAGACTTGCCCCGCCGCAATGGTCTGCCACAAATCCGCGTAAAATTCCGGAGGATGCTCACCTGATCTCATGATGTTATGGTTTTGACCGATAAGTTCATCACGATTAAATCCACTAATTTCACAGAACGCATCATTCACGTAGGTAATGTTGCCCTCAACGTCCGTGGCGCTAATGTAGGCATGGGCATCCATCGCAAACCTAAAGTCGCCCAACTGCTTTAGCGTATCATTTCGCTCTTTTTCAGAACGTTTAATTTTAGAAATAACATATGCGGCAATCATGAAAGCGGAAACAATTACAACACCCAACAATATATAGAGCAGCCAAATACCTTGCTGGTGTTCTTCTTTACTATTGATGAGAAATACTGAGGCTTTATTGCGTGCATAGGCGATCATTTCATCCAGTTGGGTTTCCAATAAAACATAGTGTTTTGCCCCTTTCCCATAGAAAATTTCAAACTTTGCTTGGTTCGGGTCGGTTATATTTAATTGGATGATTTGGTTGCGAATCGTTTTCCATTGGACGAACGTATCGCGCGCTTGCTCGATTGTACTTTTGTCGCCGAGAAAGCGCTCAAGAATGATGTCGAAATTTTTATGGACGTTCGAATCCAGCTCATCAAACTCAGAAAATAAGTTTTCCAAATGCACCGTATTCTGCGTTGCCGTGACGCCCATCATATGCTGACGAATTTGGTCGGTTTGGCTTTTTATGTTCAGCGCGGCATTACTGACCGTAAAGGGGTGCTTGTACATTTTGGTCGTCAGTTTGGCTAAGTTATTCGTTAAAGTAACAGCACCAATGCCAAAAGCGGCCATTAAGATAATGATGATGAAGAAACCGAAGGCCAGTAGTGACGTCGATGTTCTTTTGCTTATTGTGGTCTTGTCCTGTGACCTTTTGTCTACGTTCATAGGCACGCTACAGTCCCTTCAATCAGCGAATTCCAAAAACAACTACGGAACGACAGAGGATACTGCTTCTATTACTTCGTCAGAATCATTCCATCATTATTTTGTTACTGTCTTCAAATATTTTTCGATTTTCGTAAAACGAATTTTCAATGCTCACAATTTTCGCTGACGTTCCATCGCCCAGCAAGAAATCAAGTTTCAGACATTCATTATCGTCTTCGACAATTTCAAAGAGGAACCCAAACAGGGCCTCAAATATTGTAAAAAAATCCGCTTCGCTTAGTTCTGTCGATGTTGAAAATTTATTGACGATAATCAGAAAGTTGCCTTTGGATTTTTGAAAACTTTCAAAACAGATCATGAACCGCACCAAAACTTTTACCAAAAAAATATAATCTTCATGGTTCTGGACCAACTTGTCCCAAAGTGCTGACCCATCAACGTTTCTATATTTTCTGAGAACTTTTTCGGCAGACATATTTAAGTCTTCATAAACGACTTCTCCAAACCGTCTATTTAGATATTCTTCAAACCCATAAATAATTGAATTTGGCAGTGAACTATTTTTTTCATCAATTTTGAATAATTCATAAACTTTAGAGTACAATATTCTAAGTAAAAACTTGTTTCGATCATCGTATGATATTGGTTTAAATGTTTCTTTTTCTTCAATTTTTTGTGAATTGAAAATTTTTATTGATTTTTCTTCTAATCTTTTCTTGTCAGAAAAAATATTTTCGATCGTCTTTAGCAAGACATCATGTTCAATGGGCTTAGACAGAATTTTATCTGCGCCGACTTTCTCTGCTGCGGCTAGAGCCTGAAGCGGTGATAATTCGTCAGAGTAGCCTGCGGAAATGGCGAGAATTTTAATATCTGGCCGCAACTTTCGAATCTTTTTAATACCTTCAAGCCCACCCATTCCCGGCATGAAAATATCAACAATCGCAATATCAACATCACTTGTCTTGAGCAGGAACAACCCATCTTCCATTTTATGAGCAACAGAAGTCCTATATTTCTTTCTCAGAATCTCAGAAACCATAAAAGTCGTGGTTTCATCGTCATCAATAATAAAAATATGCTTAGACTGTTGTGAACTCATTAAATTTCAACTCCATTGCTATATAAACATCTTACACAATCAGAGAAATACAACCTATTTTATAATATTTGCAGCTATCATGGCAATATCTGTGATGAACACCGTGTAGAACAACTGTATGTTTTTGTTTAGAGGTGTCGCAGATAACCTAAGCAAAGCGCATTCAGAATCAACCTCATAAAGGGGCGATTAAGTGCCCACAAACAAGATCGTCTTCGCCAGATTATTATTTGTGGAACTGAGTAAGAGCAATTCATTGCCCCAATTTCTACAATTAAGGCCCTGGATATATTTAAGCCGCGACGCTTGCTGCCCGGGCAATCGTGTCAAGAAGACTTTGAGCTCGAATGGGTTTTTCCAAGAAATCTGAAATTCCAAGGCCTGATGAACGATCACGCATTTCATTGGATGAATAGCCCGTCATCATGACCACGCGGGTCGAAAGCTCCATGCTTTGCACTTGGCGAGCAAAATCAATACCGCTCATACCGTCCATAACCATGTCACACAGTACCACATCCGCCGGACGTTGCGACAACTTGGCGATGCCTTCATTGGCATTATCGACCATGTGTAATTGGCGAACCCCAATGGCCTTAAGCAAGGTATGGATCAATTTTCGAAAGTTGGGGTTATCGTCCACCAACATAATATTCAGGCTCGCCCAATCGGAAAAAGGGGCCTGGAGATGATTTTCAAAAAACTGAACGTCCTTGGCAATCGTTGCAGCATTCGCGTTGCCAACGCAGGCTTCACGATAAGCAAAGTCATGCCCCATGATGTGATCAACCAGCCAGGATTTCAAAAATTCGAGAACATCTTCGGGATTAACGGTCCACGGATCGTTCTGATAGTCGGCATAAATTTTGAGAACCTGCTGGCTGAGGTCTTCGTGAATCTGTTGGTGCGCTGCTAAGTCCACATAGCCACAGGATTCAAGCATTTTTTCTTCACGCATAAAATGAAACTTTGTGTATTCCACCAACGCATCAAGAACGCTGCCGACAACCGTCGATTCCTCATTCTGTTCAACACAGTCATTGATTTGATTCAAAAGATTAATCAGAACCTTATGATCAGCATCGACAAAATCGACGCCAATTTCGATGTCTTTCGACCATTCTACCAGCACATCTTCCTCTTTCAATTGAGTCCCTTTGTTTTCAAGGATTTCCCAATCACAACCCCCCCGGGGAGAAAGGTGTATTTTACGGCGGCCAATACTGGCACATTCGACATAACAAAGTATGCAAAAAAAATAGCGGGTTATCTATGCTGCTGCAATGGGAAAAATGCGCATTGAGGTAAAAACAAGCCGAGAAGCCTTAACGTTCCACCTGTTCAACATCACGCACGCCACCTTTGTCGGCGCTGGTGGCTAAGGCCGCATAGGCTCTGAGCGCCACGGATACTTTGCGAGGCCTTGCCTTTTCGGGCTTCCAAGCGGCACTGCCCTTGGCTTCCATCGCTTTGCGGCGCCCGGCAAGTGCCGCATCTGTGATCCGCACGCTGATGGAACGATTGGGAATATCAATATCAATTTGATCGCCTTCTTCCAGCAAACCAACAGCCCCGCCTTGTGCCGCTTCGGGTGACATATGACCAATGCTAAGGCCAGACGTGCCGCCGGAAAAACGACCATCGGTGATCAACGCGCACTGTTTACCCAACCCCATAGATTTCAAATAGGTGGTGGGATAGAGCATTTCTTGCATCCCCGGTCCGCCCTTTGGACCTTCGTAACGGATCACCACCACATCGCCAGCCACCATGTCGCCGTTCAATATCTTCTCCACCGCTTCATCCTGGCTTTCGCAAATGCGCGCCCGGCCTTCAAAGGTCAGGTTCGCCGCATCAACGCCCGCTGTTTTAACGATACAGCCCTTTTCGGCGATATTGCCAAACAACACCGCCAAACCGCCGTCTGTTGAATAAGCGTGGGCCAGATTACGGATACAACCTTCCGCCCGGTTGGCATCCAAGGTTTCGTAGTATTTGTTTTGGCTGAACGCTTCTTGGGTGGGCACACCACCAGGAGCCGCCCGATAAAAGGTCTTCACGGCCTCATCATCCGTAACCATGATGTCCCATTTATCCAACGCCGCCCCCAGGGTCTTGCTATGCACGGTGCCAGCGTCTCTGTGGATCAGTCCAGCCCGATCCAATTCGCCTAAGATCCCCATGATACCGCCAGCCCGGTGCACGTCTTCCATATGGAACAGTTGCGTCGCCGGAGCCACTTTCGACAAGTTCGGCACCTTGCGGCTCATGCGGTCGATGTCGTCCATGGTGAAATCGATCTCACCTTCGTGGGCAATAGCAAGAATGTGCAAAACCGTATTGGTGGATCCGCCCATGGCGATATCCAAAGCAATGGCATTTTCAAAGGCTTTTTTGCCGCCCAAATTCCGTGGCAGAACACTGTCGTCATCGTTTTCGTAATAGCGTTTGGTGATGTCGACGATCAGCTTGCCCGCGCCCAAAAACAAATCTTTGCGCGCCGCATGGGTGGCCAACAACGATCCATTCCCGGGCAACGCAAAGCCAAAGGCTTCGGCCAAGCAGTTCATGGAGTTGGCGGTAAACATGCCCGAACACGAGCCACAGGTGGGGCAACTGGACCGTTCAAATTCCAACACCGTGGCATCATCGACCGTAGGATCGGCGGCTTGCATCATGGCATCAACCAAGTCGACAGCAATTTCCTTGCCATCCACGGTCACTTTACCGGCTTCCATAGGCCCGCCAGAAACGAACACGACGGGAATGTTTAAACGCATCGCCGCCATCATCATGCCCGGTGTGATCTTGTCGCAATTGGAAATGCACACCATGGCATCGGCACAATGACCGTTGACCATATATTCCACGCTGTCGGCAATGATTTCGCGCGACGGCAGCGAATACAACATGCCGTCGTGACCCATGGCGATACCGTCATCAATGGCGATGGTGTTGAATTCTTTAGCCACCCCGCCGTGTTTTTCGATCTCACGCGCCACCAATTGCCCTAAGTCTTTAAGGTGGACGTGGCCGGGCACAAATTGGGTGAACGAGTTCACCACGGCGATGATGGGCTTACCAAAATCGTCATCCTTCATCCCCGTCGCACGCCACAGCCCCCTGGCGCCAGCCATGTTACGGCCGTGGGTCGAGGTACGTGAACGATATGGAGGCATGGCTTAAATCCCTAATTTTTAGATACAAAATGGCTCTGCAAAACATAGCCCTCTGGCCCAACCGTGCCAAGGGGAAAAGGTTTACGGAGCATTTAACAGGGCTCGCACTTTTTTGTCCGGGTGCACGGGATCATCAGCGGGGGCTAAGGGTTTATAGGCCTTGGGGTTGCTGGCATACGCCGCCAGCGTTTCTGCGGCGTGCTGGTAATCCCAAAAAGTTATGGCAACGCCCCCATTCCACGTCACCGCAAAGGGCCGACCGGGGTACTTAGCGACCAGACCCAATATCCCCATCAGAGCCTGCGAGCGGGGATAATCATTGAGACGCACATAGGGGCCCAAGATTTTCCGTGCATTTTTACGAAAAACGGGCCACGACATCAATTGCACTCTGTCCAGTTGAGCATAGCCTTCCATTTCTTTCCACGCCCCTTGGGGGGTGTCAGAATTAATACCTTGCAGAACCACATAGGCCGGGTCGCGGGCGTCAATGAACACCTCGACCAATTCCGCAGCCAAGGCCGGGCGGGTCGAGAAAAGGGTCAGCATCACCACAACTGCAAAATCACGCAAAACACGCGTCATATAAATTCCCAATGAGTTCCCATGCGCAATCATAACTCATACATAATAGCAGCAGCTGAAAACGACAACGTAAACAATCATATATAGGACAGCAACGGCTTTCTATTGAAAGAAACTTTGTCCGCGCGTAGGATAGCGATCATGAACGACAACATTGAAAACTTAAACGAGCTGCAAATCCTCGCCCGTTACAATCGGTGGGCCAACGCACGCCTTTATGACTGTGTCGAAGGTTTGGCCGATGATGCCTATCGGGCGGATTCGGGCGCCTATTTCGGCTCTATACACGCCACCTTGAACCATGTGTTGGTGGGGGATCATTTGTGGACCAGCCGCATCATGGGTGAATACCATGGCTTAAGCGGACTTGACCAAATTCTCCATGACGATTTCACGGTTCTCAGAAGCGCCCGTATTGCCATGGATGAACACATCATCCGCCTAACTGATCGTCAAAGCGTTGGTCTAGACGGTGGCCTTGATAAACAAGTCAGTTACCGTTCCGTTAAAGAAAATATAAAGCACGCCTCTTCGGCGCGCCACATTCTTCTTACGGTGTTCAACCACCAAACCCACCACCGGGGTCAAATTCATTGTTTATTGACCCAATCGGGAGTGGATGAGCCGCCAGCCTTAGATATCATGCCGTTCTTGCATGAACAGGCTGATTAACACCAATTGTTAACGGCTCTCAGTGTTTACTCATGGATATGTGAGGATAAACAATGGCGACACAAGACACGGACAAAAATGAAGACGCAATGATCGGTGAGGACAGCAACAACCCCTCGCCAGAGCAACATGCCGACTTCATCATGCAGCGTTTAGAACAATTCATCCGCGAAGGACGCACCGTATCGGAAGGCATGAACCTGCAAAAATGGCAGGACATGGCCAAAGTCGAAATTGCCAGCGCCATTACCCAATCGCAAATCAAGCTTCAAGACGACGATGTGATCACCAAACGTTTGCTATTCACCTTTGGCGTATCGTTCACCACCATCGGCTTTTGGGGCGGATTGTGGGCCTATGACAAACTGCACTATGTTGGAGCCGCCTTTATTTGCGGAGCCGCCGGTTTGGTGATGATTGGCGTGGCGTTGGAATGGCGCTTTCGCAAGTTTTGGAAACGTCGCCAAGTCGGCGCCCGCCAAAAATCCCTACGCCGTTGCCAAGACTTAACCCGGCGCATCAAAAAGATGGAAGTCGACTTGGAAAAAGAAGAAAAGCACCTCAAAAAGCAGCTGAAATCCGCAAAAAAGGCCAACAAAGGCCAGCCGATCGCGTTGGACAAGACGGGCTGATGAGGCCCTTTGATGAAATTTATGAGATCGTGGTTGAGCGCAAAGGCGACGTTGAGGCTTTGCTGGACACCCGCTCGTCGGCAAAATCAGTCGCTGAACTCACCACCATACCAGATGACCGCTGGCTATCGGCCATGACCCGATGTGTGTTTCAGGCGGGCTTTAACTGGAAAGTCGTGGACCACATGTGGCCGGGGTTTGAAGCCGCCTTTGAAGGCTTCGACATCGGTCCCTGCATGATGCTCAATGATGAAGACTTGGGGCGTTTGGTATCTGACAAACGGATCGTCCGTCACGGTCAAAAAATCCGCTCGGTGCAAGACAACGCCGCCTTCGTCCATCAGTTGGCAACGGAGCACGGCAGCGCCGGAGCCTTCTTCGCCACCTGGCCTGGCGATGATTTCGCCAACCTGTTAACCCTGCTCAAAAAACGCGGCTCCCGCCTCGGCGGCAACTCAGGCCCCTACTTCCTCCGCTCTATGGGCGTGGATGGCTACATCCTTTCGCGTGATGTAACCGCCCGCCTGATCGCCGAAGGCGTGGTCGACAAAACCCCAACGTCCCAAAAAGACCTCGCCGCCGTACAAACCGCCTTCAACACATGGCAAGAACAGTCGGGACGCTCGCTGACAAAAATCAGCCAGGTTTTGGCGTTGAGTGTTGGGTGAGGATGGAAATGACGATCGTGGGGCGAGGCTCTCAAATTAGGTCACGCCCCCCGAAAGACCGCGATGGCTTGGTGCCGAAATGCAGTCATTGGCAGGCTCTGGTTGGCGCGACTGCAAATAGCCAAGAGCAGGCATCGGAAGATGGTGCGGTGAGGGTTGAAAAGTTCGCGCCCCCTCAAACAAGAGAGACACAAAGAGAATGCCGTCCTGGCTTTTGATCCTCTTCTGGCTCAAACAACGTTCACATCTCAGCCTTAGGTTTCAGAATTTCAAGGATGCGTCTCTCGTATTCAGGGGCACTAACCATTAATGCATGCAACATACCAAATAATTCTGTCGGAATTGCCTCTATTGTTGGTAATTGGCCAGGGTCCTGAGACAATGAAAATATAATGACTTGCCTGTAGTCCCCCTTCCGATGTTTAGGCCGGCAGTGCATTAATTTACCGTCGAACAAAATAGCGGTTCCGGCACTTAATCGATGATAAATTGCAAAAGGCTTCAAAAGATACGCAAGCATTATGTCGATGTAGCGATTATTAAAATCTATATTAGGAAACAATGGATTTATTCCAGTTACACTGGAGTATTCGTCTACGTCCGTAAGGTACACAGCTAGCTTTAATGGGGAAGGTAATGGGCCAATTTGCGTCCCATTGTGTTGATAACTATCGCGATGCCAAATCAGTGTCTTGGTTGCCTCATCATTGACCAAATGAGAAATTTTCCGAGGGAAAACCAAAGATTTGACATCTTCCTGAACAGCGCGAAACAAGCCAGTATTTGCCAGAAGTTCTGCATAATATTTTGAGTTTGTTTTCAATGTCGATTTATCGACTTTCAATGCTCCAGCATCTTTGGGCTCTCGGATAAGTTTTCCGGAGCTTACAATATTATGACCTTGTTCGATCAAAGAAGTGGCATCGCCTTGATCGATGACATACCTACAATAACCATTTTTTGCAAAATCATCATCGGGGTGTTTAGCGTATGTTGGATAAGCTTGAACAATTTCTGACATTCGATCCCCCCTATATCTCCGAATAATGGACTCATTACATATAGACCAATATTTTCTGGAAATAAAGCTTATCTCCCTGAACTGAAGCCCGTATGCTGACATTAATCGCAACACTCCAGTTTCACTTTTGGTCAATGTCTGTCAAAAACAATGGCTCAAAACGAAGTCTGCGGAGTCCGCTGAAGCAGACGTTTTAATATGCAAGTCAGTCTCAAGGTTAATGAGAAACGTGTTCCAAAAAAGGGGACATGCCCCTCCCCAAGGTCGCCTCCCCTTCTCGCTTCATCTCTATTCGTGGCGGGTGCTTACAACTCCGCCAACCGGCCCAACGCCTCTTCCAGCTTTGCGCGTTCCGACTTCATGCCGTCCATGCGGTCGCGTTGTTCGGCGACGACGGCGGGGGGGGCTTTGTCTGTGAAGCCTTTGTTGGAGAGTTTCTTTTCGTATTTCATAATCTCTGGCGAGAGCTTACTGATTTCTTTTTCCAGGCGGGCGCGTTCGGCATCAATGTCGATGAGGCCGGACATGGGCAGCACCAGGGTGGCTTCGTCGAGGATGGTGGAGACCGAACCCTTTTCGACCGGGCCGTCAAGTGGGCCAGAGGTTTCAATGCGGGCCATACGGTGGATTAGGTCCCGGTGGGTGTCGAGACGGGCTAGGGTCGCGGTGCTGGCGTCTTTAAACAGCAAAGTGATCTGGGTTTTCGGCTCAACGTTCATTTCCGAACGCACGGCGCGCACGCTTGAGATCAAACGTTCCACCCAATCCATTTCGGCAGCGGCTTCGTTATTTTCCAAGCCCTGCAAATTTGCCCACGGTTCCAACATCAACAAACCATCGCGGTCTGTGATTTGCGCCCACAGTTCTTCGGTGACGTATGGCATGATCGGGTGCAGCATGTGCAAGACCTGATCGAACGTCCAAGCCATGGTGGCGCGGGTTTCAGCCTTAGCGGCTTCATCGTCGCCAAACAAAATCGGCTTGGTGAATTCCAGATACCAATCGCAAAACAGTCCCCAAGTGAAGTGGTAGCCCGCGTCGGCGGCTTCGTTGAAGCGGTAGCTGGTGATGGCGGTCTCAATTTTGCTCACGGCTTCGGCGGTTTTGGCGATGATCCATTTGTTGACGGTCAACTGCACAGTCGCCGGATCGAAATCCGCACTTGGTTTGCATTCATTCATTTCGGCATAACGCGCGGCGTTCCACAGTTTGGTGACGAAATTGCGATAGCCTTCGATGCGGCTGATCGACAGTTTTACGTCACGACCTTGGACGGCTTGGGATGTCATGGTGAACCGCACCGCGTCTGATCCGAACTGATCGATCAAGTCCAAAGGGTCCGTAACGTTGCCCTTGGATTTGGACATTTTTTGGCCTTTTTCATCGCGCACCAGGGCGTGGATGTAGACGTCTTTGAACGGCACTTCGTCCATGAAATGCAGCCCCATCATCATCATCCGGGCAACCCAGAAAAAGATGATGTCAAAGCCCGTGACCAAGCAATCGGTGGGATAGTAACGTTGAACTTCTGGCGTATCTTCGGGCCAACCCAAGGTCGACATGGGCCACAGCGCCGACGAAAACCAGGTGTCCAAGACATCTGGGTCGCGCTCAATGGTGACGCTTTCGCCGTAGTGCTTGTCGGCGGCGGCTTGGGCCTCGGCTTCACAATTTTCGACAAATGGCGTGCCATCGGGGCCATACCACGCGGGGATCTGGTGGCCCCACCAAATTTGCCGGGACACACACCACGGCTGGATATTGCGCATCCATTCAAAATAGGTGTTTTCGTAGGATTTAGGATGGAACGTGGTCCGTCCCTCTTCGACCGCTTTGATCGCGGGGGCAGCTAAGGTTTTGGCATCAACAAACCATTGATCTAACAACCACGGCTCGATCACCACACCCGAACGATCGCCATACGGCACCGTCATGGGGTTTTCTTCGATTTTATCCAAAAGGCCTAGGCCTTCCATCAACTTCACCACCACGTCGCGGGCTTCGAAACGATCAAGCCCGTGGAAATTTTCCGGGGTGTTTTCGTTCATGCACGCGTTGTGATCTAACACGTTGATCACGTCGAGGTTATGACGGCGACCGACTTCAAAGTCATTGAAGTCGTGGGCGGGGGTAATCTTCACCGCGCCCGAGCCTTTTTCAGGATCAGCGTATTCGTCCGCAATAATCGGAATCGGGCGGTCGACGATGGGCAGGATAACGTTCTGGCCCACCAAATCCGCAAAGCGCTCATCATCAGGATGAACAGCCACACACGCATCGCCCAACATGGTTTCCGGGCGGGTGGTACCAACGGTGATGAACTCACCGGGACGGCCTTCGATGGGGTACTTGAAGTACCACATTTTGCCGGTTTGCTCTTTGTTTTCGACTTCCAAATCGGAAATCGCGGTGTGCAGCAACGGGTCCCAGTTGACCAAGCGTTTGTCGCGGTAAATCAAACCCGCTTTGTGCAGTTCAACAAAGACTTTTTGCACCGCCTTGGACAAGCCTTCGTCCATGGTGAACCGTTCGCGCTCCCAATCGCACGAAGCCCCCAAACGGCGCAATTGTTGCGTGATGGTGCCGCCAGATTCGGCTTTCCATTTCCACACCCGTTCAATGAACTTATCGCGGCCCAGATCGTGACGGGTCAAACCTTCGGCTTGCATTTGCCGTTCCACCACCATTTGCGTGGCAATCCCCGCATGGTCGGTGCCCGGCTGCCACAAGGTGTCTTTGCCCAACATGCGATTATAACGGATCAAGATGTCTTGCAGGGTGTTGTTCAACGCATGGCCCATGTGCAGGCTGCCGGTCACGTTGGGCGGCGGAATGACGATGGTATAGGCGTCTTTGCCCTTGGCCTTGCCACACGCAAACGCGCCCGAGCCTTCCCATTGGGCATAGATCCGTTCTTCGACGTCTTTCGGGGTGTAGTTTTTATCCAAGGGCATAGGGTTTAAGTCCGTGCGTGTGAGTTAATTGATGCTTTGGTTTCTAACGCAAAAACGCCACCCAGGGAAGCCTAGGTGGCGTTTTTAATTCAACTTGGACAAGCGACTATTCGAGGTGTTCGGCCCGGTTGATCATGCGATCGATTTCTTTCTTCACCAAGCGCTCGATGAGGTACGGCAAGTTTTGATCCAACCATTCCTTCAACAACGGCCGCATCATCTCGCGAACCATGCCTTCCAAAGTGACTTCGTTACCGCCAATTTGCAATTCACGCTGGCTAAGAATGGCCCGTGCCAAATCACCCAAGACATCGGTCGAGGCATCATAAGCCGATGACGACATCAAGCTTTCAACGCTGCTGCCTTCGGGAAGCGTGGTGATCATTTCGGCGGTCAATTCCAAGATTGACGAAATATCCGGGTCGCCACCGGGACGTGGCGGGGCCGGTGGGGGTGGCGGTGGGGGAGAATAGGCTGGTTCAGGTGCACTGTAAACTGGAGCTGGTTCTGGAGCTGGTGGTGGTGGTGCTGCCTGAACAGGCTCTGGTGCTGGTGCTGGTTCTGGCTCTGGCTCATCGTCCGCCAGATCGATAATAATTTCTTCTGGCTCAGGCTCAGGCTCCATCGCTTCCATAGCGGCGGCCATATCCATTTCTTCTTCTGGCTCTTCAGCCTCCATCGATTCCATGGCAGCGGCCATGTCCATTTCTTCTTCTGGCTCTTCGGCCTCCATCGATTCCATGGCAGCGGCCATGTCCATCTCTTCTTCTGGCTCGTCAGCGGCCATAGCAGCAGCCATGTCCATTTCTTCTTCTGGTTCCTAAACAGGAGCAGCCGCAGCCTCTTCCTCATCCTCAGAGAGAATGCGACGAATAGAGGCTAAGATGTCCTCCATGGATGGCTCTTCACCTGCGTTTTGTGCTTGTGCTTCATCACTCATGATAAACTC